>JAABUI010000507.1_pt1 | contig 28416 bp, 39 predicted proteins | sample 5559111 | NCBI WGS metagenome assembly JAABUI01 (sample SAMN10711870, study PRJNA513365) | rock metagenome | isolation source: Antarctica rocks | place: Antarctica: Victoria Land, Buttleship Promontory | reverse complement strand
GCGAGATCGGTTACGTCTTCAACCCTGACTATGCCGGGCACGGATATGCGACCGAGGCGGTTCGTGAGCTGGTGCGTGTCGGCTTCGCTGATCTGGGTCTGCACCGCATCATCGCTCGCACTGATGCGCGCAACATTGCCTCGATCGCCGTACTGCGTCGGCTTGGGATGCGCCAAGAAGCGCACCTGGTCGAGAACGAGTGGTTCAAGGGCCAGTGGAGCGACGAGCTCGACTTCGCGATCCTCGCCAGCGAGTGGACGACGTAGCTCACCCGGCGCGGCGTCGAAGCCACTCAGTCGGCAACCATGCTCGCTCCGCAAGACGAACGTCCAGCGGTGACCGGAACCGTGATCTGACCCCGAGGCGGTTGACCTCCAAGATTCCCATCGCGTCTGTCGCCGATCCCCCTGCGGCTACGACCTGGCGTCACTGCGGCCGGTGATGGCCAAGACCGCATCATTACCGCGGCGGGGTCCGCATCCGGAACGGGTTTCAGCCCTCGCGCGACATGCGGAGCGTAGGCGCGCTCATTGCAGAAGTGGCTCCAGCCACTGGCGTGCAATCCCGCAGTCCTCGACGGTGATGGAGTGGGCGACCGCCAGCAGGCGATGCGTCACCAGCGCTCCGGATTGACGCAGCCTCCCGGCCAGCCGTAGGCCATCACCAGCTGATCTGCGGCTGTCATACCGGCCGTCAACTATCAGCACCGGCATGCCGTCCAAGTGGCAAGGCAGGTCGTCGGCGAATGGTGAAAGCGGTCGGAACAGGATGGCCCCCGCGAGCAGACGAGGATGGGTCATCAACAACGCGGCGGCCATCACCGCGCCGTTCGAGAAGCCAATCGCTATCGGTCGTCTCGTCAGACCGTAGTTGGCGCAGGACGTCGCGATGAACTCCGCCAGCACCGGCGCTCGCTCCTGCATGTCCTCCTCGTCGACCCGGCGATCCGGAAACCGCCGGAAGAAGGTGTACCCGCTGCTCGTGGTCACGGCTCCGCGGATGCCTAGCTTCGGCGCTGCCGGCGCCAGTTCATCGGCCATATCGATGAGGTCGGATTCCGTACCGTCTGAGCCGTGTAGCAAAACCAGGGGCGTCCGGTTGGTCCCACCGCGAAGGCTGAAGATGTGGCCGTGTGTTGGTTCCCTCACCGTGACAACGTTAGGTCACTGTCCCGCTGAACGATCGGCGTTTACGAGTCGGTGGGTACCCACCGGTGCGACCGTTCACCGGGATGAGCGCTCGCGACCCGGCCGGTGGGGACGCAGCTCGTTACACGCGGCCCGGAGCCTTGGGATGATTGCCGCATGCTGCCGTCCGCGATGCCCCGATTGATCAACGCACCTGTCGCTCTACGCGCCTTCGAGACCCGTGACCGCAACCTCGTCGCCTCGGTAGCCGACGATCCGCTAATCCCGCTCATCACGACGGTGCCCGACAGCGGTTCCCCTGAGGATGTAGCGGCCTACCTGCAACGGCAGCACGACCGCCTCGCCGCCGGCGTCGGGTACTCGTTCGCGATCACCGATAGCGACACCGACGAGGCCGTGGGCCAGATTGGTCTATGGACGCAGGAGATCGGCACCGGTCGAGCTTCGACCGGCTACTGGATCGCGCCACGGTTCCGACGACGCGGTTACGTCCGAGCTGCCCTGCAGGCCGTCACCGACTGGGCACTGTCGCACGAGGAGGTCCAGCGGCTCCATCTGTTCGTTGAGTCCTGGAACGACGGCTCGTGGCGCGCGGCCGAGGCGTGCGGTTACCAGCGCGAAGGTTTGCTACGCGATTGGGAGCGAGTGGGCGATACCCGCAAAGACATGTACGTCTACAGCGTCATTCGCGCTGCCGCCAGCGGGTCCTGAACGTTGCCCAGACCTGGATTGTAAGAGCGCGTCCATTCGCCGTTTGGGGATCCTCGTACGGAACGCCACAACTGGCTTAGGGCGAGAGCCGGTTCGTGGCAGCGGTCGGCGTCGCGGAGCTGTTGACAGGTCTGAGGTGGTCAGGTGGTAGCACCGGGAGGACTACTGAACGCTCGGGCCGTGGCTGGCGGGTGGTTGTCGAGCAGAGCGTGGAGTTGTTGTGTGTGGCCGGGTAGTTCGGTGTTCGTGAGGCCGGCGATGAGGTCACGCAGCGGGACGGGCTGGTCGACCAGCAATGTGTCATTTGATAGCAGTCTGGTGGGGACTGGGGTGTTCAGTTCGGTTTCACTCAATACCGGGTCGCCGAGTGCGCAGAGCACGTCTGCCTGGTGGCGGATGCGTTCGCGCAGCCCGGTGTTCCCGCCGGCCAATGCGATGACGTTATTGATCGTCCAGGTGTCGAGCGCGATGCGGTTGTCGTAGGTCGTGTTCGTTCCGGCCGCGATCGCATACGCGGTGGCGATGGTGGTGGCGTTGACGATGGCGACGTGCGCCAGGATCTGGTCGGCGCTCCACTGGCCGGCGGGCGTAGCCAGGGTGGTGTCGGCATCGGCGACCGACGCGGCGGCGTCCAGCAGCGCGTCGCAGGCGCCCCGAAGTGGGGCGGTGTCCAGCATGGCTACTTCTTCCTGTCGGTGGGGACGGATGCGTTCACGTGCGCGACATTTCCCACGGCGCCTGCGGGAGGACGTCGCCGGTCTCCAGCAGTGACTTGAGGTTCGCTAGCACCGCGGGCCAGCCCTGCGAGATGCCGTTGCGCATCTCGTTGTTCGGGAGGTTCTCGTGGGTGACGGTGAGCCGGACGATGTCCTGATGCGGCTCGACGAGGAAGGTGACGACGGATGGCTCTCTTTTGGGTTCGGTGTCGGGAGAGTCCTCGAAAGTGATCACCAGCCGTGTTGGCGGCTCGGCTTCCAGGACGCTTCCGACGACGTCGACGGCGCCTGAGCCATCAACGCGCCGGTGTTCCCACGTGGAGCCGGGTTGCCAGTTCGAGACGTTGGCGTGGCCCCAGTACTGGGCGGTCAGGTCGGCGTCGGTCAATGCCTGCCATACCTGTTCCGGGTTGGCCCGGATGTAGGTGACGTAGACGTAGTTCGGGATCATTGCGTACTCCTCTGCCTGATTCTTGATGTCGTCGAGCGCTTTCAGTCGTGGCTTGTCGAACTCTGAGATCCAGCGCCGCTGGATGTCGTGGATCGGCGCTGGATTGAGGTAGTGCAGCCGTACCCGCCCGCGCCGGACGACGGTGACGAGGTGGGCGTTCACCAGAATGTCCAGGTGCAGGGTCGCTGACTGGCGGGCCATACCGAGGTGATCGCACAGCTCGCCTAGCGTCTGCCCGTTCTGCGCACGGAGCCGGTCGAGCAGCAATCGACGGGTCGGATCGGCCAGCGCCTTGAAGGCTGAGTCCATCTCCGCGTCCACTCGACCAATATGCAGGTAATTACCTGCATAAGTCAAGAGGGGGGCGTAAGGAGAAGCTTCTGCGCGCGGTTGTACTACTGGTCGTCCCTTGCCCGCCATCCGCTTGTGGAATGACCACCGCCATGGGTGTCAGGTGAGCTGGGCGGCCGGCCTTGCTTGCTCGCTTGGGCATCACGATATTGAGTCGGCGTCCCTCGGGGGGAGCTCGGCGTGGCCGGTCAGGGTCGGATGAGGTTGGCGGTCGTCAGGGTGACCACGAGTGGTCTGGTGACGCAACCGTCGAACTTGCTACGGATGAAGGACTCCACGTCGTCCAGCAGACCGAGTCGGGCGGAGGGGTTCATCATCTGAGTGCCGGAGTAGGACTGCATCAGGTTCCGGTAGTCGGAGCTGCTGTAGGTCTGGTTCCAGTCGTAGCAGCGGACAGCGATGGACTCGAAGCGTCGGTCGGCCTCCAGCACGGCGCGGATCGTCGGATCGACATTGCCACGGGTGGGTGCCCGAGGGCCGGTGTGTCCTTGGCCGTATCGCTGGTAGAGCGGTTGGGCCGCGGCGAAGAAGCCGAGATCATCAGGCGAGTCCTCCACCTGGATCAGATCAACGATCGCCACTACTCCTGCCGGACGCAGGATCGCCGCCGGCCGATCGGTCTGCGCGGGCCGAGAGATCCAGTGGTAGGCGGTGGCCGAGAACACGGCGTCAGCAACGTGGGCGATGGCGGTCGCCTCGAAATCGGCGACGCTGATGCGAAGCCGATCCGAAGGCAGGTTTGAGCGCAGCTTGGCGGCTAGCGCTGGACCGATCTCGATGGCGTGAACCGACGCTCCCCGCGCGAGGAGGTCCTTGGTCGCTTGGCCAGTGCCGGGTCCCACCTCCACGATCTCCGGCTGAGCTGGCAGCAAGGTGAACAGCTTTTCGAACAGGTCGGCAGGGTATGCGGGCCGCACCTGGTCATAGATCTCGGCAGCTTCGTTGAACGACAACCGGATGTCATCTGGTGAGCCCACAGATCACATCCTGACCGATGTTGCGCGCACTACCCCACATCTGCCGCAGGAACTTCGCAGAAAGCGCAGGCGGCCAAGCCGCACGAGTAGCTCCGCGCGTTGCCCGATCAACCATGGAGCCAAACGGGACGAAGACGAGGTGTGAGTCCTCCATCAGTCCGCGACGAGTTCGACCTCATACCCATCGTCGTCTTCCAGATACGCTGCGTAGCTGTCGGCTCCGCCAGCAAAGGGATGCTGATCGGCATACATGAGCCGCCAGCCGTGCTGTTTGGAGCCATCGACCAGTCGGTCCAGGGCTCGGCGTGTTCCGGCGTGGAAGGCCAGGTGGTTGAGGCCGGCCCGCCGACGATCATGAGGCCCGTCGATCAGCGCTGGGGATTGCTCGAGCACGATGTAGGTGGGTCCCAGTTGATAGCTCACGCCGTTGTCCCAAAGTTGGAACTGCTGGTAGCCAAGGGAGCTCAGCAGCCATTGCCATCGTGGCCGCGCCGTGTCGAGGTCGGGTACCCACAGCTCGACATGGTGTAGCAGGCCCACCCGAGCGTCCGTTTCGATCATCGGGTGAACGCTACGTGGGTGAGCGACATCGAACCGCAAACCGATCGCTGACCGGTCAGCGATCCCGTTGCGGTGACGGCGCGATCTTGGCGTCGCCCGCGCCGGGAGGGCCAGATCGTCGCCGCAGGGGTTCCGACTTACGGGATGGGCATGACGGGTGGTCCGGCGCCCGAGTGACCTCAGATGAGACGTGCCCATTGGGCACTCGTCCCGTTGACGGGCTGGCAGTGAGAGGTCCCGGGGGGGCTTTCGCCGGTGGAGGAATCGTGAGACTTGGTTCCGGTCACGAATTTGTCCTGGTGACTGGCCCTGACAATTCCGCTAGCCCCTCAACGGTTGATGCGTTGGAAGCGTTCTTGGGGTATGACCCGACGTGTGGAAGGCGATTTTCAGGCTTACGTGGCGGCGCGCGGCGCAGGCTGGGAGCGGTATGCCTACGCCCTGACCGGTGACGCCCACCGAGCTCAGGATCTGGTGCAGACGGTGCTCTTGCAGGCCTACCGGCGATGGCCGAGGATTGCGGCGGTGGAGCATCCGGATGCTTACATCCGCCGGATGATGACCAACAGCTACCTGGGCTGGCGACGCCGAAGGCGGAACGGGGAGATCCCCACCGGTGATCTACCGGAGCCGGAAAACTCACCCGACCCCGCGATCGGGGTGGTGGACCGCGATGAACTGGGGCGGGCCCTGCGGGAGCTCAGCCCACACCAGCGGGCAGTGCTGGTGCTACGGCACGTCGAGGGCCTCGACGACGAAGCGATCGCCCAGATCTTGGGCTGCTCGGTGGGCACAGTCCGCGGTCATGCCAGCCGCGGCCGGCAACGAATCCGAGGACTACTCACCCATACCGATAACAGCACCAGCTCACCTGCGAAGGGATCACGATGAACGACATCGACCAGTTGATCACCGACGGCCTCAACCATGTCGCCGACTCGGCGCCGCACCGTCCTGATCTCGGCGCCGTCATCATCCGCAGCTCCCGCCACCGGCAAGCGCTGACGCTGGCACCGATCGCCGTGGCCCTGGCCGTGATCGCGGCCGTTGGGACGGTGATGCTGGCCAGTCCCAGAACGGTCGACCCCGCTGCCCGGCCGGCCAGCGCATGCTCACCCATTACCAGCCGGGTGCTGCCCCTGTGGGCGCGGGCCGGTTTCAGCGACCCGTCCCCGGTCTCACCGTTTGTCACCAGCCACGCGGGCGAGGTAGTGGCGATCGTTTTCGCTGACCCGCTCCTGGCGCCAGCCAAACCAGGGGCGCCCAACAAGATCCTGTGGGTCAGCAAAGACGGCGCCTCCACAACCGGCCCCCTCACGATCTCCGGGACGCTGGAAGGTGGCACCTCCACCATGCGGGCCACCGTGATGGGAGGACCAGGACCGTCCATCGTCGATGTTCCCGTCGCGGGCTGCTGGCGGTTCAACCTGTCCTGGGGAACCCATCAAGACAAGATCGATATTCCCTACCAGAGCAAATGACTCGACGTCGGCTGCGGGTAAGGATCGGAGATCGGCGTACTTTCGTTGCCCGCTCGGCCGGTGCCGCGGTTGCAGCGCTCCCAGCGGTCAGCACGGCGATGCTCACCACATCGGTGACATAGGCGTCCAAATCGCACACAACCCCGTGCCAGGATCGCTCGCCGCTCCGGTCATCGATCGGTGACCGGTTACCGATCCCCAAATGACGATCGCGCGGTCTTGGTCCTGCCGCTCGCGGACGGTCGCGATGATCGTCGGTAGCCGTCAGGCTTGCGAAATGGCGCGGACCCCAATTTGATGTCGGGTCCTCGGGTATCGGTCAATGGTGCCCGCAAATACCGACCGTGGCGGCCGTCAGCGGGGGCATCGTGAGTGGCTGTCCGCCGAAAGGCAGTTCCGCCGGGATCTGGCGCTCGCCGACCCGTCGGCGACGGTGACGGACTGGGAAATCCGAGGGTCGGGGTGCCGACCACTGCCGACTGCTGCCGCGACGTTCAGGCCCAGGGGATCGGGTTGAGGCCGAGCCCGAACAGGGTGCCGTGAAGGTTGTGCTGGTTGGCGGGTTCGACGATGCAGGTCGCGTCGCCTTGCGGGCCGAGCCCCTCGACAGCTGCGCCACTTGGATCGGCGTGGGTCGTGAACGCTCGGACGCGCAGTAGTCCAAGTTTGGTCGGATCGGGGGTCCGCATCAGCCAGCTGACCAACTTCAAGCAGCGGGCGTCCAAACCCGGCTGGGTGTCACCAGGTGAAGTGGTGACCACCCCGAATACCTCGACGTGGTGTGGTCGATCGCAGGGCCCCGGCAAGATCCCCGCCGCGCCGATGGTGGTCGAGCACGTCGCGAACACCACGGGAAACACCCCGGTGTCCAGCGCGTTCCGCACCGATCCGCTGTAGCGCGCCGGTGTTGCGGCTTGTCCGTTCGCAGGCGTGATTACGCAGGCGACCCAGGACTGACCGGCCGTCCGCTGCAAGCTAGTAGGTCCCACCGCCGCGATGGTCCCAACCGGCAGTTGCCAGCCCCACTGCGTGTTCAGGCCTTTCGCGGCACCCAGATAGGTCAGCCTGTCCCGATCGCAAAGGCTCTGATTCGGGATTTCGGTGACCGGGGCGCCCGTGCCGTCGGTGGTGGTCACGCTGGTCGGCGTGGCCAGGGCGCCGCGAAGTACCGAGACGACCTCACCCCAGCGGTATCTAGTGCATGGAGCGAGCCGCAGCGCGGGATACAGAGGTTCGCCGAATCCCCAGCCGCCGAACCTACCGGGCTGCTCGAGCAGGCACTGCCCGCCAGTGGGAGGCGGCGGGACCGGCCCGACTTGAGCGGAACCGGTGATACCCCTCGCGCCGTCGAGGTGGGCGTTGATGACCACCACGGCGAACAGCGTCACGATCATCACCGCGAAGCCGGCCGACCGTTTGCCCATGGCTCTGACACTAGAACCTGAAGGGACGACCAGCGAGGGGTGTGCAGAGCGGCCCGTGGTGGAAGCTGGTCATCACCGTCAGCCGTAGCCGGATCCCCCAATGACGATCGGGCGATCTTGGTCTCCGTAAGCCGAACCGTCACCGTAAGACGTTCGGCTTATGGAACGCAACGGGTTGCTGTGTGAACCGGCTATTCAACAGAGCAACAGAACAGTCCGCCGCCACGCCGTTGACGACAACTGAAGCCCCTTTGTGCCCTGTTGTTGCAAAGAGACCCGTTGTCAATGTAGATCTCACTGTCATACTTGACTGACTACTCACTCATTGGTACCGTCACGTCATGGCTCGTTCGAGGAATCCAGCTCACCTCGTCGCCCTGCTCAACGCTGCAACCAGGGTCTTCGCGGCCGAGGGTCTCGGCGCATCCACAGCATCGATCGCTCGGGAGGCCGGAGTCTCTGCGGGCACGCTCTTCGTCTACTTCGAGACCAAACCCGCCCTGGTCAATGAGCTCTACATAGCCCTGAAGAGCGAAATGGGACGAGTCGCCCCCGACGGCCTGTGGGCGGATGCGACCCCCCGCGAAGCGCTGCGATGCATGTGGGATCAATGGATTGCCTGGGCCACGGACGATCCCGACAAGCGTCACGCGCTAGCACATCTGAGCGTCGCGGAGGATCTGACGGACGACAGCCGGGTCGCGGTTCACGCGGCATACGCAGAAACCGCCAAGATCCTCCAACGGATCATCGCGGATGGTCCGATGCACGATGTACCGCTCAGCTTCGTATCCACACTCATGTCCGCGATCGCGGACATCACCATCGACGACCTCATCGCCAACCCGGATCCCACCGGCACCCGGAGCACCCTCGCGTTCGAAGCGATGTGGCGCGCCCTCGCCGGCTGAGCACGCCAGCAAGAGGAGAACTCATGACTACCCCTATGTCCACCAACACGACCACCTGGGTCGTCACCGGCCCCACGTCCGGATTCGGTCGCGCCACGGCTTTCGAGCTCGCCCGACAGGGACATGTGGTGCTCGTCGGTCGCAGCGCCGAGAAGCTCGCCACAGTGAAAGCTGAGATCGAACACAGGGGAGGTGACGCGAGAATCGTCGTCGCAGACTTCGCCGACGTCGTCAGCGCCCGCCGGGCCGCGGCGGAAATTACCGCCCTTAACATGCCCATCCGTGGGGTGGTGAACAACGCCGGAGTCATGCTGTCCAAGCCCGCCGTGAGTAAACAGGGTTGGGAGCTGTCCTTCGCGACGAACCATCTCGGCCCGCTCGCGTTCACCGACGCGCTCATCCCGGCCCTCGCCGACGCAACGAACGTCGTGTTCATCGCCTCAGCAGTCGAGGACCCGGAGCGGGTCCCCGCCGTGCGCGCCGGCTTCCGAGGAAGCCGCTACATTTCCGCCGAGGCGTCGGCACGGAGCCAGTACACCCCAGGCGGTTCCAAGCGGGCCGGAATGGACGCCTACGCGACGTCCAAGCAAGGCAACCTCGCCGCCGTCTTCAGCCTGGCCCGTGAGTACCCACGGCTGCGGTTCCGTGCGATTGAGCCCGGGGTGAACCCTGGCTCAAACCTGGGCAGCGACGTCTCCGCAGTAGTCCGCCTGCTGGCGAAGTCGCTCGCTCCGGTGCTGACGGTGTTGCCGCACTTCACGACTTCCAAGCGCGCGTCGCGCGTCATCTCCCGCATCGTGGCGGACCCCTCCGACGCCACAGGCGTCTACTACGACGAAGACGGCAAGCCCCTGAAAGCGTCCAGACAGGTCAGCGACCCCGCCTTCTGCGACCGGTACATCCAGGAAAGCCGGGACCTGCTGGCGACCGTGTCCCAGTAGGACGAGGATCCACGTTCTCCCGTTTCAGGCCGAGCGGTCGCCTGCTTCTGTAACGTCACCGCTGAGGGATGGGCAACTGGGACGCGGCCGATACTGGATTGATGGCTTGTTGGGTGCTCGTGCACAGCCCACTGCTGAATCCGATGTTCTGGGGACCTGTGGCCGCGGTGCTTCGTGGACGTGGACAGCTCGTGTTCACCGCTGACATGAGCGGGGCGCTGGCGAAGGGGCGCGGGTACGCGGACACGCAGGCCGACCTGGTCGCATCGGCCGTCGACTCCGACCTGGCGAGGCTCGTCGCTCATAGCGGAGCGGGACCGATTCTCCCGGTGATGGCCGAAAAGCTGCGCAGCCGCGGCGTCACTGTCTCTGACAGCGTCTTCGTCGATGCCGGGTTACCGCATCCGGGCCACTCCAGGTTCGCAGTGCTTCCGGAGCCAGCAGTGGCGCACCTGTTGAGCATGATTGTCGATGGCTGGCTACCGCCGTGGCCTTCTTGGTGGTCGCCGGAGGAACTGCGGGAGATGGTGTCCGACGCTGACCTACGTCGTCAGCTGGTCGCTGCATGTCCGCAGCTGCCGGTCGGTCTGTTCTCGGAGCCCATGCCTGCCGGCGATCAAATTGCGATGGGCCGACTGCGGTTCTGCCGTCTCAGTAGCACCTACGACACAGCTGCTGACCAGGCTGCACGCGACGGCTGGGAGGTCATGCGGCTGGCCACGCATCATTTGGCTCCGATGACAGATCCGGAGTCAGTGACCGATGCGATCAAGAAGCTCGCCGCCCGATAGCCGATCCCCAACCGGAACTCGGAAATCGTTGTGCAAGGCTTCCGCCTATGGATGAGTTTGTGCGAGTGGCTCGCGCGGGCGCCGATGACTGGCAGGCGGTTCGCGATATTCGGTTGGCAGCCTTGCTAGACGCTCCGTTCGCATTCGGATCGACGCTCGAGCGGGAGCTGGCTTTCGACGACCACGAATGGCAACGCCGAGTCCGTGACGGCAACTGGTTCCTTGCTTGGTTCGGGCAGCAGCCGGTGGGAGTCGTTGCCGGTATCCAGGAGACGGGCCAGCACGACGAGCGTCACCTGGTCGCGATGTGGGTGATCGCCGAGCACAGGGGAACGTCGGTGGCAGCTGAGTTGGTTGAGGCTGTCTGCGACTGGACCAGGCTGCAGGGCGCGAATCTTGTCACCTTGTGGGTGGCGGACGGAAATCCCCGCGCCCGTCGGTTCTACGACCGGCTCGGGTTCATCGCGACTGGTCGTCGCCAGTCGCTGCCGAGTGCCCCTGAGGTCGGTGAAGAGTTCATGCAACGTCGCGTCAATGCCTGAATGCGTCCCTGGACCACGGGCCAGCACACGTGGTGCTGGACGATCGTCAACTAACGCCCGCGACATCAGCAGTGTCGGGTTGCGACGATGTGCTGGTGGTGACTATTCGTTTCGCCCGCGTTGAGGACTTGCAGACGCTGCCCGAGATTGAGCGCCGCGCCGGTGAGGCCTTCCGAAGTCTCGGCATGGACTCGGTTGCGGAGGACGATCCGCTCCCAGCGCAGCACCTCGCCGACTATCAGCAGGTGGGGCGTGCCTGGGTCGCCGAAGATGCCGGTCAGGTCGTTGGCTACCTGCTGCTAGACCTAGTGGCCGGGGCCGCGCACATCGAGCAGGCGTCCGTCGAACCCTCACACGCACGACGGCGGATCGGCTCTCAACTGATCGAGGCAGCGGCAGGGTGGGCTCGCCATCACGGACTCCGCGCGATGACCTTGACCAGCTTCGCGCTCGTGCCGTGGAACGCTCCGTACTACACCAGGCTCGGATTCGTCGTGCTCCCCGATGCGGACCAGTCCCCGGAGCTGCGCGAGATCAGGCGCTCCGAAGTCGCACGCGGACTCGACGCGTGGCCACGCGTTGCCATGCGCCGGCCGCTGAAGTAACACTCGGCAGGACCGTCCCGGTCACCGATCCGCTATCGGCACATCGATGTGCTGCGATGCATTGCAAACGAGTACACTCCACTACGTGCGGGACATTCGGTGGACTGATGCCGCCGAGGATCACATCGCAGCGCACGGTGTCACGCCGGACGAAGTTGAACAGGTCGTCAACTCTCGCCCTCGGCTGCTGTTGATCGGGCGGGAAGGGACGCAGTACCTGTTCGGTAGGACCAACGCGGGACGGTACCTGTTGGCCGTGCTGACGGAAGCGATGGACGGGCGAGACTTCGTGGTCACCGCCCGCGAGATGACCGTTGCGGAGCGCCAGGCCTTCCGGCGCAAGGGAAGGTGAAACGATGACCAAGTTCGATGAGATCGCCGACCATGCTCAGGCGCACGACTTTTCCACCGAGATGGAACAGGGCGTGTGGGAGACCGACTCCGATGCTGACCCCATGATCACCACTTCACTGCGGCTACCCAAGTCACTGTTGGACTGGGTACGGGAACAGTCCGCTACCCAGCACCTGCGTCCCAGCGGACTTATCCGCCAGTGGATCGAGCAACGTCGAGACGCCGGAGGTACCCCAGTTATCGAGGAACTCGCAGCGAGGCTTGAACGCCTCGAACGTCAGGTGTTCACCGACACCCGAGCATCCTGACGATCCCCCTGAGCAATGGCCCACCCTTCCGGTAGAGGATCGGTGACCGGGCACCGATCGGCTCATGGCGGAAGAGGTCTGCCCGTGAGGCCTGTGAGGAGCTCGGCGTAGGCGCCTTCGATGTCTCCGTCGGTCGAGATGATCACTCGGGTCGCCGATCGGGCGGCGATCAACGCCAGCACCTTGTCGTGGGTGGCGGCCAACTGCTCGCGCCCGCCACTTCGGCGCTGCAGCTCCGCAGCCTCCCGGTGGCCGGGATGACTCGAGGTCTCTGAACGTCGCTCGAACCGACGGACAACGTCGTCGCGGTCGCTGATCAACGCGAACTCAACGAATGTGGCGCCAACCTCCTTCGCGACCTCCTCCAGCATCTCGATGAACTCAAGCCGGCCGAGGTATTGCGGCACGAGCACATCGTGGCCGGCGTGCAGATGCGCTCGGGCCATGGCGACTGCGAGCTTTCGGGCCAGCACCCCAGCCTCGGTCGGCTGGTCCAGCCAACGCCCCAGCATCGCGCGCACTTGATCGACGTCAAGCACCAGTGTCAGCGCATGTTCGTCGGCGAACCGGCGCGCGAGAGTGGATTTACCGCTCCCCGGCGCACCATTCAGCAGAACCAGTCGAGGCACACCCGGACGCTACGCCAGCCGCCCGGTCACCGATCGGCCATCGGTGACGGTGACGATCTGGTCCGCACCGCGAACTGAGCGCGGTGCTCGCACCGTGAGGCGTTCGCCTGTGGCACGACCCGCCAGGCTGCCCCGGTCGACGGTCGGCTCGCGGGACGGCGGCGTCAGCGCAAGACGGCGGTAGTAGGCGCTAGCGTGTTGCCATGCCAAGCAGTTGGGTCGGTACCGCTGACGCGTACGACGTCTCGTTCGCCCAGTTGTGTGCTGGAACGGTTGAGGCATTCATAGCGGCCCTGGGGCCGGCAGGCGGCGGACGCTTGATGCTTGACGCGGGGTGTGGACCGGGAACCGTCGCCTTCGCTGCCCGGCGAGCAGGATTCGGTGCGGTTGGCGTGGACGCCGATCCATCGATGCTCGACCTGGCCCACCGCAAGGACCCGGCAACCGTGCTGATCTGCGGCAGCTTGCCGAACCTGCCCTTCGCCCAAGGGCAGTTCGACGCGGTGGTCGCCAACTTCGTGGTGAACCACACGCCTGACCCACGGGCATCGGTGCGCGACCTAGCCAGGGTGACGCGGCCTGGTGGAAGACTGGCCTTGACTATCTGGACGGCGGTCGTCGGGCCCATGAACCAGTTGTGGAATGACGTGATGGCGGCCGCCTCGGTGGAACGCCCGCCAGCAAAGACCTTGCCACCCGACAAGGACTTCGACCGGACCGTGGCTGGCTTGGCTGGTCTCCTAGCCGAAGCACGCCTCACGGACGTCGCAGTATTCGAGGTGAATTGGCTGTTCAGCATCACCGCGGTCAACTTGTGGCAGGCCGTCGTTGGCGGTATCCCGACAATCGGCCAGACTTATCAAGCACAGCAACCGGTTGTTCAGGACCGCATGCGCGATGCATACCTCCAGCTGACCTCCAAGCAACACCCCTCCGGCGAAATGCGACTACCTTCTTCGGCGCTCCTCGCCACCGCTACTAGCAAGGCCGCCGAGCCGGCCTGACGGCTTCCCGGTTTGACTGGACTCCGTACCGGTCAGCCTTCCGCTTGCGGGCACGGTGGAGCCGGCAGCTGTGGGCGGCTCAGCCCGCCGACCGGACCGCGAACCCCACCCCGCCGGTTACGCGGTCGGTGTGGATCTCGCGGAGTCGCAGCCCCGCCGAGCCGGCGGCGAGCAGCCAGCCGAGCCCGGTCAGGATGAGGTCCGTTGCCATCTGGTCAGGATGGGGGCGGGTCCGGCTACCCGGCGGCTGGCGGGATCCGAGAGGCAGGGTCGATGGCTGCGGGAGGAGGCGGGGTGTTGTGGCGCTTTCTGTGTTCACGCTCGATGCTGATAAGCATCACGCCACCAGCGATGACGATGATCAGGCCGGCGACAACTGCAACGGTTGGGTGGCTGGCGTTGGAGGGGAAGACAACCTGCGTTCCCCCGATAAAGATAAGCAGCAGGCACGGCACCAGCCATGGTCGACCTCGCAGGAAGGTCACCGTCCACCACAGATGCTCGACGATTGCATGTTGTCAGGGTAGTCATGTCCTCGTACGCCTGGCGGGGGGTCAGGCACCCGCTGTGGGACTACCGGAAAATTCTAGTTACCGGCTACTCGGCCGTTGAGATCGGCGTGCTTCACTGAGACAGTGAATTCAGCCGGCTCACCGCACAACCCCTACGACGCACCTGCGGTCCGTCACCGCTGGATGTTCCTCGCCTTCATCATCGTCTGGATACTGCTGGCGGTCGCAGGTGTCGCCCTGGTCATCTACGACATCCGTAACCACGTGCCCTTCAACCTCACCTTTTTGATCGGTCCCTTCTTCGTAATCCTCATGGCAGCCATGCTGATCCGGGTCGGCCGCTTCCGTAGGTCCGCTCTGCCGCGCCGTTAAGCCCCGGTCGGGGCCACCTGATTCCATTTTATCGCTAGCGTCGGGCACACCAACGGTCACGTGCAACAGCACCGATGTTCTACCCGTCTGGGTCGACCGCGGTCGGCGTCCTCCGCCACCCTGGGGATAGCCAGCTGGCTCGTCACCATGAGTCCGGACACCGCCCGCGACTACGAGGGCACAGCCGAAGACGCCCAGGTGGACGCTACCCAGTTCGGTGGACGATCGTCGACCGGTCACGGATCCTCCACCGGGCGTTGAGTTCCGTGCTGTGCTGGCGTCCCGTGGGCGCGGTCGGTTATCGCGGGCGTACGGCGGTCGGGCGGGTGAGGTTCCGCATGGCCATAGCGATTGTGAGTGGGCCTACGCGGGGGACGAAAACGCTTGCCCGCTGCAGGATAGATATGTCGAAGTTCGTGTACTCGGCGACGTCGACGCAGATTGCGCCCTCTCGGATTTCATCGCCGCGTACTGGCTCGAACGCTGGCGAGGGGACCGCCGAGATGACGACGTCGGCTTCGGCAAGCGCGCTGGCGCGGTCGATCCCGGAGTCGCGCACGTCGTGTGTTCTCCTGCCGATCGCGGGTTCGAAGGTGACGGTTGCTGTGACGTCGAGCGAGTGCACGAGCGCCCCGTCGTTGGCGAGCATGGCCGCCAGTGGTCGGCCCACCAGGTCGCTGCGGTTGATGATGCAGGCGGTGACGCCTTCCAGCGGTGCGTCGCCGGTTCCCGCGCGCATGCCGGCGTGCTGCAGCAACTTCAGGATCGCCAGCGGCGTGCAGGGCAAAATGGCCCGCTTCGTATGGTCGGGATCCACAAACCGCTGGTTCTCATATAGCAGCCTGCTCCAGAAGGAGTGCAAGCCCTCGATGTCCTTGCGTGGATCAACGAGTTCGCGCAGCCAGCGGTCGCCCGCCTGATCGATGAGCGGGTAGTAGAGGAACAGACCGTCGATGTCGGGATCGACGTTGGCGGCAGCGATCGCAGGTTCGACCTGATCGGCGGCGACGTGACGCACGTCCAGGTCGATGCCGACGGCCTCGCATCCGCGACGGGCATAGCGGGCATAGGTCGCGGCGGGGCCTTCCTGCTGGCTGAGCAGACCAAGGATGCGCAGCCTCCTGCCACGCTCGGCCAGACGAGCAACATCACGTTGTACCTCGCCCGGTACTGCGCGGCGATCGGTGCCGGGTCGAGCACGACGGCGCTCATGGGGCCTCCAATTTCGCCACGACCGCGTCTCTACGCTGACGTAATTCCGCGACCGCCTGCGAGGAAAGCCGGTCGAGTTGGTCGAGGTTGGTGTCGGCGGTGCGCACGGCTGCCCGTGCGGCGCCCAGGACAAGGTCGCGGCCGGCCAGCACATCGCTGAGGATGCTCGGCTTCACGAGAGGTTCGAGCTCTCGGGATATCTCGAGCACGCCGGTGAGTGTCTCCGCGAGTGTCAGTGGGCCTTCGGTCGCCGCAATGCTCACCTGTTCGAGCTGCCGAGACCGTTCCTGGCGTTGGATGTCGCTTCCACGCGGCATCCGGTAGGCGGACATGACTGCGGTGAAGTCGTCCGCATCGGCGTCCGCGGCAGGCACGATGATCGACTGCAGTGTGGCCAGACGCGACGCGTGCCGCTCGAGCTCAGCGCAGCCGGTCACGGCGACGGCCATCTGCATGAGCCCCACACCGAGCGCCCCGGCGACCGCTGCAACCGCTCCACCCCCCGGAGTCGGATCAGCCGCCGCGGTCCGGCGCAGCAGTTCTCCGGCACCCAACCGCCACAGACTCTCGTTCACCACCCCACGATGTCATTTCTCGGCCAGCCTCCCGAACACGACCAGCCTCAAGAAACCGTCAGCAGGATCCTCGCCGCAGCCAGCCCTGACCGGACGGTCGCTCATCGCCACAGAACTGGTGGGAGAGTGCGGCTCGCGGCGGTAGCGTCAGGTTTTGTGATCGTTTGGCTCAACGGCACCCACGGCGTGGGCAAGACGACGACGAGCGCGCTACTACAGCAGCTGATCCCGCACTCGCGGGTCTTCGATGCCGAGAAGGTAGGCGAGATGCTCATGGACATTTCGCCAGGGCTTCCCGCGACGGACAATTTCCAGCACTGGCCACCCTGGCGACCGCTGGTAGTCGAGACCGCCCGCCGCGTGCTCGACTACACCGGCGGCACCCTGGTGATGCCGATGACTGTGCTGATCCAGGAGTACTGGCGCGAGATCAGCACCGGTTTCGCCGAGAACGACGTTCTCGTTCGACACTTCGTCCTACATGCTGATCAAGACACCCTGCGCGGACGCATCCTGGGCGAACATGCCGTCTCACCGTTTCGAATCAGCCACCTCGAGCTCTACGACCAGGCATCCCAGGGATGGCTGCACGAATCGGCGGAGGTCGTCGACACCACACATCTGGCGCCCGCCCAGGTCGCCCAGCAGATCGCCAAGTCCATCCAGAACTGACGACCACCAGCGCCGCGGCGAGCTGCCACAGGCGCCTGCCGACCCCTCGCGACGGCCGCACCCTTCCTGGACACCACCGATGAAATTTGGAAGCGGCACGCGCTGTCTGCAGGTGGAGCGTCCTGCGGCGACCGAAGCGGCCCCCAGCTGTGGATGCGACCAAGATCAACACCGTCACCGCAACGGGTTCGGCATACGGAGCGGATCCCTACCCGGGTCCTTGATCGACGGACCGGACTATCGAGTGGCTGCGGATCAACTCGAAAAGTTCCGCGGCCATAACGTCTGCGCTGTCCACGCTGGTAATCACATGACGCCTGTCGACGTGCGCATGAGCGAAGTCGGCGTACATGTGCGCTCCTGCGTCGAGGTCGGTGAAACCGTGCCCGACCCTGGAGGCAACCCGGTCCAAGCACACACGCTCAGGTGGCAGCAAGATCGCGTAATGCAGACGAAGTAGGCCGGTCGCCTGGCCGAACGCGTCCAAAAACCACGGTCCGATGACACCGTCGTAGATGACGGTGTATCCGCCGGTTGCTAGCCGGCCCGCAGCAGCCGCAGCAGCCTCGATGACAAGTTCATTCTGGTGGTGCGCCGCCGTCGTCCACGGCGCCAGATATCCCCGATCGATGAAGCCAAAGAACTCATCGCCCGCCATGCGGGCGCTCGACTCGAACAGACCGGACAGTATCCGTGACACGGTTGACTTGCCGGCCCCCGGCGGGCCAGTCACCACAATCAGCTCACCCATCCACCCATCATCGGCGATAGAGCTTCGCTACGAGCTCTCTGTCCGGCCACGCAGACCAGTGGACGATCTGTGTCCGGTGCAGGATCCTCCTGCGGGACGGCGATCATTAAACGGCTGGGCGCGCTGTCCCTAGCAAGGGTCGGGCTGTGAGCGGCGTAGAGGCATCCTCGCAGGGCAGTACGGCACCGGTACTGTTGTTGTCGGACCTGCCGGCGGAGTTCGCCCTGTTGCGCAGGCCGGATACGGACCCGGATGGCGGTGCTGCCGTTGAGCTGCTGGCCGGCCCGGTACGGGAACTGGCCGACCTGGACTCCGTACCGTCGCCGGACCACGTCGACGGCTCACCGGTCCGGCGAAGTGCATGCCCTGCGCAGCGAGCGGTTCAGTTCTGTGCAGTTCCACCTCGAATCGGTACTCACACAGAATGGGCGGCACATCGTCGCGAAGTTGTTGACGGATCTGCGGCCAGGTCCGCTGAGCCGGACCTGGCCTGTTGTCAGACGGGGTGATGCACCGCCGCTGGGACGGTGATGAAGTGGTGCTCCGGGCGCTGCGGGAGGGTCAGGCCGCGCCAGCCGATCGCGGCGGCGAGGATGAGCGTGAGACCGGCGATACCGAAACCCGCCCGCGGGCCGCCCACGCCGGCCATCCAGCCCACAAACGGGCTGGTGGCTGGTTCACAGCCGGGCAGCGCCATGTTCCAGGTGGCGTTCACCCGGCCGCGCATACCGGGGTCGGACTCCAACTGGACCAGCGTGTTCGCCAGTGAGATGAACCAGATGGAGAAGCAGCCGGTCACGGCCATGCCGACGAAGGCGACTGCGACGTCCGGGGCGTACGCCGTGGCCAGGACCGACAACCCGGTGGCGCCCGCGAGCAGGGCGACCGTCCTGCCTCTGGGCATGGGCGGCCCGGCGGCGGCGAGCACAGCGCCCGGAATGGAGCCGAGCCCGAATGTGGCCATCATCAATCCGAAGCCGGCGCCGCCCAGTTTAAATACACCGGTGGCCAGCAGCGGCACCGGGACGTTCAGGTTGAACAGCATTCCGGCGGCCGCTGCCAGCACCAGGCAGGACCTGATCCTGGGATTGCTCCAGGCGTAGCGCAGTCCGCTGACCTTCGAGTCGCTCCGGTGCGTGGCCGCGGCGGCGGTGCTCGCAGTTCGGTGGCGCAGCACGACGACCAGCGGAGGGAGGAAGGACACGGCATTGAGCACACAGCAGGCCGCCACTCCCAGTGTCCCGAGCACAAGCGCGCCGAGTGCGGGACCGATGACCCGCGACGCGTTGAGCACGACCTCGTTCAGGGCGATGGCACTGGCTAGCCGCTGGGTTCCAACCAGCTCCACGACGTATACCTGCCGTGCCGTGCTGTCGGGTGCACTGATGATGCCGGTGGCCGCCGCTATGACGAAGAGCATCCAGATCCGTGCCGTTCCCGCCGAGGCGAGTACCGCGACGAGAAGGGACAGCGCGGTGAACAGGATCTGCGTCGCTATCAGAACCCGCCGCGGGCCCACCCGGTCGACCAGCCGCCCGGCGAACGGGGCCATGAGAAACAGTGGCAGGAAAGTGCACGACGTCATGAGCCCGAGGTCGACACCGCTGCCGGTCAGCTTGAGTACAAGCCAGGACAGTGCCACCCCCTGGGTCATCGATCCTGACGAGGACAGGATCTGGCTGAGGAACCACTGCCGGAACACCGGTTCCCGGAGCGAGCCGAAGGCCGGCCGCAAGTCCGGTTTGGAGCGGAACGCCCTGGCCGCGAGCATTCGGAACGAGAAGCCGCCGTGTTGGTCGTGCGAGTCCACCTGGTCATCCTCCGTGCGTGAGGCTCATGGCCGCACCAGTCGCAGTGCGCTTGGTCGAGGTGAGGGCTGCGGTCAGGACACCAGCCGGAGGAAGGCGGGGCTCGAAGCTATCGGCGTGGTGGCGTTGGCCGCGACGAAACCCGCCAGTTCCTGTACCCCCGCTATGACCGCCAGGGCGGTCGCCTCGTCCACCGGCGGGTTGACGTACTGCAGGCCGCCGGTCACCTGGCCCTTCTGTAACGAGAAATTGAAGTTGAAGGTGGGGCCGCCATTCTCGCAGAACCAGTCGTCCTGGAGCGGTGCGTCCACCGATCCGATGGTTGCTTCCCCAAATCTCCCGGTCAGGAAACGCGAGAACCGGCTGACGATGCTGACCTCCCAGAGTCGCCGCTCGGCAACCCGGAATCCGGTTGGCAGGCCGGCGCGCAGGCACACGTCCTCGACCGGGAGCCGGGTGAGGTCGCGGAGCTTGCCCCGGAGGCTTTCGAGCTGCGCCCGGAACGACTCGCCCGCGGTCCGGTTCCCTTCGGTCTCCACTAGGTCCATCACCTGGGTCCGCAGCAGTCCCGCGACCTCCAGGGACTGCGACCCGTGGCGCCCACCGTGCAGGATGCCCACACTGGTGGGCTTGTCGTCGTCCCGCCGGTAGTAGATTTCCGTGCACACCGCCAGCGCCTCGAACTTGGTGCACGAGTACTCCTGGCACAGGCTGTTGATGGCGGCCATCACCTGCGGCGACAGATTGAAGGAGATGACCCTGAGCCACGCCTTGGCCACGGATTCCCGATCCTTCATCATCCGGTCCGGCAGTGCGGGGGCCGCTCGGTCGATCAGGTGAAGCCAGTCGTCGTAGCTTCGGGCATGGCCCTCCTTGATCATTTCGTTGTAGTAGTCGGTGAACTGGGGGGTGATTCCACCGTCGGGAGGCCGCTGTAGCGCGCCTTGATCTGGTTGAGAATGGAATGGGAGGAAATCCCGTCCAGGCAGCAGCCGTTGAACGCGCAGAGCAGATACGAGCGCCCCGTCGGCGAGGTCGCAAGCACCGGTCGGACGGCCAACTGCCGGGGACTCGCCCACCAGTTGTCGAGGTCGCGCTTGAGGGCAGAGATCGCCCCGCCGGTCCCGTCCCACTCCGTTGCGACCAACAACGGCTCATCGATCTCGCTGAGTTCGCGGATCTCCTGGACGACTCCACCGTCAGTCATGACCGGGCAGGGTGCGCAGAATCTCGTGCGTGTCGACGGTGTCACGGATCGCCCGCTCCAGGCGGTCGCGATCGAGCTCCGCGTCGAGCGCGATGGCCGCGAACATCCTCTTGATCGGGACATAGGTGTCGGGTGCGGCGAGGAAGTCGTGGTAAACCGCTTGCGTAGTGGGTGCGGCGATCGTCTTCATGAAACTACCTCCGTGCGTCGTCGAGGTCGTGTACAGAGCCTGACCTGCAATGTCGGCCGGGACGACCGTCGCGGTCGCTCAGCCCACGAGCCTGTGGACGGCCGCCGCCGCGGTGACCGCCCCCTGGTACCCGGCCACCTCGGCCCGCACCTTCTCAGCCGCCGCGCGCATCCCGGAGTCGTCCAGGAGCTGCTCGAAGAGCGCGCTGAGCCTGCTGGGCAGCAGATCGAGCAGCTCCCCGGTCATGCCGACGCCCATCTCGCTCAGCCGGTCGGCATCGCGCCGTCGCTCGTAGTGCCGTCCGGGTACAGCCAACGCGGGCGCCCCGTAGTGGATCGAGGCCAGTGCGGTGCTCAGTCCGCCGTGGAAGACCAGTGCCGAGCACTCGGGCAGCACCTCGTCCATGGGTAGATACTGGAACACCTGGCAGTGATCGGAGTACCGCGCGGCCGGGCTGTCCGAGCGCAGGACACACCACAGCGTGGCGCCGCCGTTGCGGCTGTGGTCAGAGGTGAGTTCAGGCGGCGGGCAGTGTCAACTGAAGCGCTGGGACGATCTCCGACAGTTGGCGACGAGCCACATGAGCAGGCAGTATGCCGCGGCATGGCTTTTGACGTGCCCTTTATCGAAATCCGGATCTGGCAACACGATGCGATCGTGCTGTTCGACTGGCTGATGAGCACCGATCTGAACACCGTGCCAATCAGCCACCCCGCGCAGAAGCAGGCACTGGCCGACCTGCTGACCCGGCTGGAGGAGACTATCGACACCAGCGTCACCCAACAGCAAATCGACATTGCTCAAGCCGAGGTCGCGCGAGACATGGGCTGGTAATCGGCCGGGCGATCATGCCGCACGACCTCATCGACGCTGGGGTCACCGAGATGGTTGGCGTTCGGGGCGGGCCGACCGCGAACCGCAACGTGGTCGGCGTGATGAACGAGTGCAGATATCTCGCCGAGGTGACCCGGGTCCACTACGTCGATGACGTGCTCGGCCTGTTGGTGCATCTCGCCGGAACGCGTGCAGCCCTCGACCGGCGGCACGTCAGCCCAGACCGCGAACTCGCCGCCTTCGTCGCGGAGCATGCTGGCTGGTAGCTGCTCCGACCGCCGGACGATCAGTGACCGGTCACCGATCCGCTAGTGACTCACTTGGTCATCAGGGGGAGAGAGCGTCGGCGGTTCGCCGTGCAGTCGACCTGCGGACGCGTAGCTACCGCTCGAGCGGCAGCTGGTACCAACCTGTATCGACCCACCGATCGAACTTGCGACCGACCTCCTGCAAGGTACCCATCAGTTCGAAGCCGAGCTTCTCGTGCAGTGCGACGGAAGCCGAGTTTGGCTGTGCAATGACGGCTACGGCGAGGTGCATGCCGTCCGCGCGCAGCAGGGACAGCAGCTGCGAGTAGATCAAGCTGCCCAAGCCAACGCCAACCGCCTGGGGTGCAAGGTAGACCGAGGTTTCCCGGGTTTGCGCGTACGCCGGACGCGGTCGGAACGCGGCTGCGTATGCGAATCCGACAACTTCGGTTCCGTCCTCGATGACGAGCACATGGTCGCCGCATTCGTTGCTGGCGATCTTCTGCTCCCAGTAGATATTCGGCGGGTCCGTCAGATCGAAGGTGGCAACGCTGGTGCGTACAGCCGCGCCATAGATCCGCGCGATCGCAGCCACGTCCGCGGGCGATGCGGGACGGACGAGCGGCATCCCGCTAGCGTACGGAGGGCCGCACCGGCGCCCGGTGAAGGATCCCCGATCGGGACGGGAACGATCTTGATCGCCAGCAGCCGAATCGTCGCCGTAGGAGGTTCGGCTTGCGGAACGGTCGCAAACCAATGGATTCGACATTGGGGATGACCCGTTCCTCCTCCTGGTCGGTGCCGGCCCAGTTTGGGCGGCCGCCGCCTAGGCCGGCCTGGCGTTACTGCCCCCACCGGCCCGGCGGCTAGCTAGAGTCACACTTGCTAGCCGTCCAAGACGGTCCAGGATCCATCATCACCCTTGGCTGAATAATCGGAGATAGACACGGGATGTCGAGCAGGCGAATACGGGCGACTTTAATTGTGATAGTGCTGATCCAACTTGTCGCGCTTTTTATCATTGGGCGCACCCATGGTGGATCCTCGGTCGCCGTAGGTGTCGTTGTCGCCGCTGCAGCGATCGAGATAGTGATCATTTGGGGTAGTGGGCGCCGCCCGCGTAAATAGTTCGGCTGGGCAGCGCGATCAAGGATCTGCACCACTTGGTGAACGCCCTGGCCTTCGGTCGTGTCGAGGTCATCGGAGTCGGCCAGGAAGCAGCCGGGGCGCTGGACTTTCAGCTCGTTACCCCGCGAACGCTATACACGGTACTGGCTATCTCTCCGCGCGTGACCGTCCTCCCGGTAACCCCGGTGGCGTCATCGCCCTGACTCATTCCATCGAGCCCAGCCCGACCCAACAATCACTTCGGTCACCGTAGGACGTTCGGCCAGCGGGATACGGCGCAGACCCTCGCAGCAAACGAACAAGCCGATTCCTGGGCGCAGACCTGAGACCAAGCATCCGGTCAGCGGTCACGACGTTGGGTCCTTTTCCGGACGTTCGGCCCGGCGCTGTCGGACGATCCTGACATGACTGCTGAGGATTGCGATCAGTAAGCCCGCCAACAGCCACGGCGCACCCGGGCTGTGACCGGATGGAGAACGAAGGTCAATGGCGAATCCGATAATGCACAGGGTGAGTCCGACCAGACCCGCCAGAGCCAGATACCACGGCCCTCCCCAGAATGTGAGTCGCAGGGGAGGCAGTCGGGCCATGACCGCACGGTACCGGGCGGGCGGTAGTTCGTAACCGACGCACAGAGACGGGCCTGCATTCCAGTCCGCGCGCTCTGACGGCAGCCCGCAGTGGGATCCTCGAATGGCGCATCATCCTGGTAGCGCCACCCACCTACTGGTCTTCCGCCTGCAACACTGCTGATCATGGAGTCACCCCGCCCTTTGCTCGGGTCTGGAACCCGAGGAGCTTTCAAACAGCTCATGACCGACAGCACGTGGACCAAGATCGACACGGCCTTCAGAGACGAAGGCTTTAGCCCGGTCGATAGTGACGCGCTCAACGGGGACAGTAGCGTGCGGCGCAAAAGAACTCAGGAATACTTGAACGCTGTCGATTGGACCAAGCCAGCTGAGGTAGAGCGTGCCTTACGGGCTTTTGAGCGACTGCTGGTCGACGTGAGACCGGACGATATCTACGGCTCCAGTAAGGCATGGGACGGCTTCGTCCGAAATATGCAGCACGACGGCTATGAGGTGACAGATGCAGGGCACGTCAACCCCGTCGGTTCTGCTCCCTGGTGGGATTCGGGGATCTTGGCGGCCCTCCGGAGTCCGGAGGCGATTGTCGATCAGCTCGAGCGAATCAGAACAGGTTTGGGCTCTGACCCCGCTTTAGCCGTCGGTAGTGCACATGACCTAATCGAAAGTACCGCCAAGACCGTGCTGAGTGAACGTGGAATTGCTTGGAACGATCGCAAGGACGATCTCCCCGCACTGGTGAACAGAGCGCAGGATGCACTCGGGCTCCGTGCTGTGACGGCGGCGGCAGGGCCAGACGGGTCAGAACAAGTCAGACGAATCCTAGGAGCTTCAACTTCCATTGCCGTCGGCGTCGGGGAACTTCGCAACCGTTACGGCACAGGCCATGGGAGGCACGGCCAATCGGGGCTGAAGCCGCGTCACGCACGCCTAGCCGTGCATGCGGCCATGACTTGGTGCCTGCTGATGCTCGATACATTGCAGGACTCAGATGCTCCATGGCACAGCGGCGCATGAGAGTCTCAGTAGCAACTCGGACGTTGACCATCAGCTCCTAGCCGCGCTCGGTCGGGGATCGTCCGCGGGCATCCTCGCGCTATCCAGACTTGCACGGGCGACTCCGGCGCCGAATCACCGGCGACTCGATCATGCCGCCTGCTCGACGCTCATCTCGACGTGCAGGCCTGCCGCGGCCACCATGTTGACCAGCGAATCCAAGCTGAACAGGTCGATCTTGCCGCGCACTAGATCGGAGATGCGGGGCTGGGTAACACCGAGCCGACCGGCGGCTTGCTTCTGCGTCCATGCCTGGGTCGTGATCCGCTCGGAGAGTGCCGTCATCAATCGTGAGCGCAACCGCATGTTCTCCGACTCCTGCGGAGTGTCCTCGATCGCATCCCAGACGCTGTCGAAATGCTCGCTGCTCATGACTGCTCTCCTGTCCTGTCCGCAATCTCGGCGACGACCTGTTGGTACCGCTTCCCGGTGAGGTCGAGGTCTGCCTTGGCCGTCTGCTGCGTTCGTTTGTGGAAGCAATGCAGCACGTAGACGCGATCGGCAAGCTTCGCCACGTAGATGACCCGGAAGGCGCCGCCTTGCTCTCGTACCCGGATCTCCCGAACTCCGCTGCCCACGGTCGCCATCGGCTTCCAGTCGCTCGGGGCAAACCCGTGCTGCACCCGATCGAGCTGATAGCCGCACTCACGTCGCGCACCGATGGGGAACTCCCGGAGGTCGTCGAGAGAGTTGCCAACGAACTCGATCGGCTTCACAACAGTAGTATACAAGTTTCGATATGTCCACGAATCGCGGTATCGCATCAAGCGTCACCCGCACAGGGATCCCTGGGTCAGTTGAGGATCGGCTTTCGGAACGGCGCAACGGCTGAGCGTTGATGTCGGGGACGCCCCAAAGTCGAGGCGGGCGTTACATGGCATCAAGGTGAGGAGCGGTCAGCGTGTGGGCGGTGCTGTTGAACCGCTGGTGAAGAACGCGGCTTGGGACCTTGGTGGTGGGCCCACTGTGTCAGGTTCAGGCCGGCTACGATCGCGGATATCTGCGCGGCGTATCGGCCTGGCGGTGAGTAGATCAGCAGTGATAAGTCGTCCAGCTGCCACAGATGGCTGACTGCGGAGCTGTTCCCGCAGTATCCCCAGTAGTGGATGCCGGGGCGGCCTGCCACCTCGATCGGGTTGTGGTCATCGGTCATGATGATGTGGTCGCCGACGGTGCCCGCCGGGCACTGGTCGAACATCGGGAGCGTGCCGGATGGGAGAATGTCGGTGTTGCCGAACCAACCGGGAACGGCAATGTCCATCTGGATGCCGTCGCAATCCGGTGCGGGATTGGTCGAAACGCAGACATGAACAGCCTTGGCGTTGGATTTGGTCACGGCGACATCCCATCCAGGCGGAAAGGGAAAGCGGATCCCTCCGATGTCGGCGACATCCCCGCTGATCGCGAGCTGCGTGGCCGTGGCCACCTTCTGATTCTGGTGCCAGAAGAACACCCCGGCCGCAAGGAGCGCGATGACGACAGCCGCTGCTGCAGCGGGTAGCAACCATCGCTGCGCGCTTGTCCGCAGTGCCGATGGTTTCCCACCGGCGCCGGCGGTGAGGGCTGAGACATCGACCGGTGTGTTCACCTGGATTTGGTCGGCGGCGGCGGTCAACGCTCGCTGTACTTGGGCGATCAGGATCTCATCGGTCATCGCAGATCATCCTTCAACGGTGCGAGGGCGCGCAGCGCCCGATGGGTGGAAGTGGTCACCGCTGCGGTGCTCATTTCCAGTGCGGCAGCGGTTTCGCTGATCGATGCCCCGCTGTAGTAGCGCAGCACGATCACCTGCCTCTGCCGGATCGGCAGGTCGGCGACCGCGCGCAGGAGCAGGTCGAAACCGGCCGCTCGCAGGACGCTTTCATCCGCCGCTGCCGCTGACCCGCGCGGGGATGGTCGATAGTTGCGGGCCGTACGCCGCCGCCGCAGCGCCGACCTGGCCCGGTTGGCGACCGATTTCCGCAGGTAACCCAGCGCCGCGACGGGCTGCACGTGTGACGATCTGGCGATGAGCTCGGCGAAGGCATCCTGCACGATCTCCTCGGCCAGCGACCTGCTGTCGGTCATCAACGCTGCCATCCGCACCAACGATGCGTAGTGCTCGCGGTAGAGCTCGGCAGCACCCATTGCAGGCTCGGTCTCGGTGGGAACCATTCCGATTGGCCGCGTCTGCGGCGGTCTGGCAGAACTCATCCCGGCTCCTCGTGTTGCCGCCCCATCGCGTTCCCTCACTGAACTAGACGCGCGAACGGCCGGAACCTCACCAACGGATTTCATCGGGCCTGCCGACCGGTCGTCGAGCGCGTCAAGATCACCGTGCCCCACGATCTACGTCGCGCCAGGGCGCCACCCGACTTCCTCATTCCCTGACGCCAATCGGCCAAAGGGGGTCACGCCAGCAGGCCCACCAGAAGTCCGAGGGACAGCGGTGGCCTGGTTCGGTCTGGCGCACCCGGCGCCGCTGATCGGTGGGGCCGCGGCCTTAATCGCATGCGGTGCTGCTCGCTGCCGATCCACTCGCATCGAGGCCAAGTTCGACAACGACCGATCCACCCCAGGCTGGGGTTCCGGGTATCTGGCTGGGCGATGCTATTCAGGTCGTCCCTGCGTGCCAGGACACCGATCCGCTACTGAGACGCAGATCCTTGGCCACCGTGGTCGAAGTACTGGACGTCGTAGCCCCGCCCGAGCTCTTGTCTGAGGGTCTCCAGGAGGACGCGTCCATCGCTCGCCCAGGCGATCTCGTCCATGCGGCTCGGCCACTCATAGCCGGTGTCCATCAGCGCATCGAAGCGAGCTGCCCACGCGCGAAGTCGGCTCTTGAGATCAGCGCCCAGCGGTAGCCGGTCGAGCGGGACCATACATCCGCCCGCCCCACTCGACGAGCGAGTCCAGACGGGATCTGCCAGATAGTCGGCCATCAGAAGAAGGGGAACCGGCGCTCGACCACTCATGTTCACAGGGTCCTCGATCCACGCTGCCGCCGCAGTGCGGTGAACGTCGAACTGCGACGATCGATGACTCGGGCCGATTGACGACACAGATCGCTGATGACCGTTCACCGATCGGTGACCGGTCACTGACCGCTCGCAGATGGCCGCAAGTCAGTCGCTGCGGTTCAGTTCGACGGATCCGCAGCCTGGCGCAGATCGTCGGGCGGCTTCGTCAGACGGTGTTGATCAGGTCGGCGTCGAATGTGAGCAGGTCATCGGCGGCGACTGGCCAGGAATCCAGCCCGGGATGGGCGAGTACCGCTTCAATCAGCACGGTGGATCCGGCGACGAGGGTGGAGTCGAAATCTATTTCGGTGCCCACGCACCAGGAATGATCATCGGGCCAGGACAGGCTCGGCGACT
>JAABUI010000504.1_pt1 | contig 28634 bp, 26 predicted proteins | sample 5559111 | NCBI WGS metagenome assembly JAABUI01 (sample SAMN10711870, study PRJNA513365) | rock metagenome | isolation source: Antarctica rocks | place: Antarctica: Victoria Land, Buttleship Promontory | reverse complement strand
TACTTGAGACTCCCGCAGAGGGTGGTGTGCTCCAAGATATGGGGCACACCAGTATCATCCGGAGGATTGGTCTTGAACCCAACGGAGAAGACATTGTTTTGGTCATCCCTTGCAACATGGAGATACTCTGCTCCAGTCGTTTCATGTTCCAGATCAAAAGCTGTTAGCTGCAATTCAGGCACATGCTTGGAACGCTTCAACAGGAAGCCATGTATATTTTCTCCTGGCTTTGGGTATTGGTGAATGTCTGTCAGGGAGGCAAGACATCGGCGCATCGGTGGTCTGATGGCATTTCTGGGAGGCCGACATCGTAGCGACTGAGTCTGTCTCTGGGCAGCCCATCTTGAAGCTGTGCGCAACATACCCTTGATAGAACAAGCTTTGACATTGCATGGGAATCATGAGGTGGAATAAATTCTGCGGTCCTCGGCAATCGGCATCTATCCAAAGCGGTTAGCTTGAGTCGACATAGTAGTGGGCGGCAGATTCGAGGCTTTAATCTTGATGCTCATGACATTTGCACTCATTCCAACAGACATTATACCACATATTTTTTCAGAGGGGTAAAACGTGCAGCTCTTCGTGTCTCTATTCTTACGGCCCAAGTGCCGACGGACGCTGTAGCCCCCAGCAGATTCCATACACCCGCGCGTCCTGTACATCCTGCTCCTCACTTTACCCAGGAGTTGGGCCTCAGCCACCGATTGTGGGAATTCCAGAGCGAGGACTTCTGCCGTGCACCAAGCATAGCGATTGTCAGCAATCGGATATTTTCGAAGATCTAAATTGTCTCTGGAGTTGTCCCTCTCTGGACCCGGATTGCCAAAACAGGGGCACAAAGGAATCCTAGATCCGAATCGGCCACTAGCAGAAGTGTCCAGTCCTTACAACGAATGAGCGGAACTTACTTACAAAATCGATGCACCTCAATAGCGATCTACGAAGAAGCTGATCCGTCTTCCAAACTGGTTCTTTGCCACTACAACGACGATGGCCGGACCTGGATCCCAGGCGCCTAACCCCTCTACAACCTCTCGCTCCTCCTCTGCAGCCAACAATGCTCAAGCTCTCGACTATATCAACGGTCATGGCAACCTCCCAGACGCGCCGGCCTCAAATACCGCACCAGCTCCAACGACTTCGACCGCAAAGAAAGGCAAAGGGAAAAAAGCAGCGGATCCGAATGAGACAGGAAAGCTGCTCGCAGCAAAGATCAATCAGCTTGAGCTAGATGCTGCAGGGGAGAAGGATCAAGAGGCCGAAATTGGTGGGTATTCTTCTGCTCATGCTTCCAAAGAGAACGTACTTGCTTCAATGAGAAAGCATGATCTACCCAAAGATATGATTGCTGAGGTGGCCAAAGCCTTCGATGAGGGAGCCAAAGTCTCAATGGTTGAACAAGGCCTCCCAAGCCTTGAGTCTATGGAATCGCTCCTGGCCAACTTCTCCTCCCTCACCTCTCCAGCACTCGATATACCTCGCATATATGAATCCTTGTTTAATAGACCGTTGCCTAAAAATGCTATGGATCAACACAAGCTGACAGAGTTGCCCCCTGGGCTGTTTGCGGATATAGAGCGCGAAGTCAAGAAAGCAACTCGAGACTTGTCGAACCTCCTGACTGGAATGGAAAACCCCCTTTCGAAGCTTGACGTGGTGCAAAAGAAGTACACAGACTTGTTGGCGGATATGAATCGACTGATGAGAGACAACACCAAAAACAAGAAGCGCTCTGACGTCTTACAAAAGGAGAAGGATTCAAGTCGGTCGGAGCTGACCAAAACCGTTGCAATGAGAGAGAAATTGGAGAAGCTGTGTCGCGAGCTCCAGCGCGACAACAAGAAGCTCAAAGTGGGTCTTCGACGCATTTTGAAGACTACTTGCAGTGCTGATGTTCACGCGTTTCAGGACGAACAAAAGAAGATTGAAGACAGCGAGAGAAGAAGTCGAGAGGAGTTCAGTGATCGAGCTGAGACGCTATATTGGGAACTAGAAGACAGCGCGGATCGGGCAGAAAACCCAGAGAGTGGAAAACACAATGTTGAAGTCGATGATTTGTATGGCTTCACATCAGGTCACGCCAAAACTCTGAGGCGATCGAGGCTAACTATGTCGTCTGCAGATTTCGTCACAAATTCAAGTCTTTTGTAGATCAGTACGAGTTACGGGAGCATCACTACCATGCAATATCACGGGGCAAGGAGACTGAGCTCCAAGTCAGCATAGCTCGTGCCGAAGAGCAACGGAAGAGGGCTGATATCGAAGCAACAAAATCACGGACGCTAAGTGCGCAGGTTTCGACCTTCTCACAGACAGAGACAGAGCTTCGAAGTCAGCTAAACATATACGTTGAAAAGTTCAAGCAGGTTAGTAGCAATTCCTGAAGAAAGTCGTTTGGCTTTGTTTAGTATCAAATCACTCTGTTGTCTACATGATCTCTACTGGTCAAGTCCCAATCCTAATCAGCCATGGCTGTCATTGTTGCTGCCTCTATTTTACTAGTACAATTCTCGCCGCTCTGGGCAATCATAGCAGCACGCGAGCTGTCGCGCCTTCCTTCATTGCGATAATCTCAAATTATTACGCAAACTCCGCGATTCGTTCTTGCCCGCTAACAATCTTCACAGGTCGAAGACACACTAAACAATTCCAATGATCTATTTCTCACTTTCCGCAAAGAAATGGAAGATATGTCCAAAAAGACTAAGCGCCTCGAGAAGGAAAATCTTAATCTTACCCGTAAGCACGATCTGACTAATCGCAACATTCTCGAAATGGCCGAAGAGCGCACCAAAGTTAATAAGGAAATGGAAACTCTTCGCAAGAAGAACAACACCCTTGAGAGCGTCATCCGTCAAATGCAGGAGCAAGGTCGTGCCCCTGCCGCAGGAGGTGCACTTGAGGGTGATGAGGAAGGCACGGAGAGTGACTATGAGGAGGAAGAGGATTATGAGGAGGACGAAGGCAGCGAGGAGGGGGAGTATGATGACGATACCGAGGAAGAGGCGTTGCAGGCTCAAGTCGGTGCTCTACCCACTTTTGGTCCAGCGCCGCCTCCGCCGCCATCTTCACAGCAGGCTCAGGTCAATGGCAAGGTCAATGGCGACGTGAATGGGATCAAGTCTATTGCAGTATGACCACCGTGGTGTTGTATTTCGATAAGACCCTTGGGGCTGCATACGATGCTTCCACGATCCGGGCATGTTGTGTAGGTTGCAACTGTACGGAATCCATACCATGATTCAAGATGTTTACAACTTGCCTTGATGTTCACGTTCAATCATTTCCCCCGCCCCCCAAAATTCGATCAAACCAAGGACGCACTTTCGTAATCTTCAAACCTTCCTCTACTTCTAATAATCTCCCCTTCCATGAATATTGCAATCTCATATCGCGAGAGAACTGAGCACCGCTACTATCTCTCAAATCCGCGAGAATCCATCATGACCACGGTCCTGTCTTGTCAAAGGCGAGAGATTCTCCCGTTCCCAACGCCAGTTTCATTCACCCAAAAACACAACGAAAAATCTAAACAATTCTCGAGTGATTCGTTTCTTATCTGTGCTAGACATGTAGGGTCTCCTACCGTTTGTCAATTCGCCAAAAGATCGACCGTATCGACTCTCATTCGATGCCACACTTTCATACGTTCTAAGCCAAGAAGCGTATGGAACGTTGAATGCCGAAAGCAGATCTGATTAGATGGTAGCGCAAAGCTACATGTCTAGTCATTAACATCAATCTTCATAATTTACTATCCCTCCTCGTCCCACCTGCATCAAGATACCCATTTGCAGTTTTTATACACTCCTCTGCCTCCCGTACCATCTCCTCCACAATGACCTTGGCAGGTTGTATATCATTAATCGACGCCGCCACCATACCCATCAGATGCGGAAGGTCTACATCCTTATCCTCCTCCATATCTTGTTCCATTGGCACGACCCCCTTCTCCGTCAACTCTTTAACCTCGCCCTCTCTTTCCTCCCACTCTGCAATATACTCGTTTCTCTTGACCCTAAGCGGCCTCCCACTCACGACCAAAGTCCGCGTAGTATCCTCCCAACCGGCCGACACCACGCCCTCCTTATGCAGCCGACTACACCCCGCCTCCTCACTCGCCACAAATCTCGTGCCCACCCATACGCCCACAGCGCCCATTCCAAGCGCAGCAGCCAGCCCCCGCCCATCGTAGACACCTCCAGCCGCAACGACCCATCCTGGACCACCTTTGCACATCTGTGGACGATATCTCCTAGCAACATCCACACAAGCCGGCACGAGTAGATTCGCCGGAATCTCGCCCGTATGTCCTCCTCCCTCTCCGCCCTGCGCACAGACAATATCCACACCGGCATCAAATGCTTTGACAGCATGTTTAGGATGCCCTACCATATTCATCACAACCACACCTCCCTTATGTAGTCGCTCAATTACCTGTACTGGCGGCACACCAACGGCAGACACAAACATCGCAGCTTTTTCATCCACAATCACATCGACGAGCTCGTTGAGTAGGCCCATTGTGTAATCATGATTGGTTTTCCTAGCTGTGCCGCCGACGGCTGGGAGGGCGAGGTCAACCCCGAAGGGGAGGGTGGGGCTGGAGAGGAGGGACTTGAGTTCGCGTATCATTGTGCGGAGTTGCTGAGGTGTATAGCCCAGACCACCGATGACGCCTAGGCCACCTGCATTTGAGACGGCTGAGGCGAGGGGAGCGGTCGCAGTGTGGGCCATGCCTGCTAGGAGGATTGGGTGAGTTATGTGGAGGAGGGTAGTGAGCGGCGTTGTGATGGTGGGCGAAGCCATTGTTGCGACTGATCAAGAAACTTATAGTAGACTTGAAATGCAATGCGAATGATTGGAAATATTGGATAATACTAGGAAGCCTTCAGGGCCCGGCCTCATACGACAAGTTCGCTGGTGTCGCAGTGAGGCAGTCTGAAGGATCGCGATGTGCATGCCAAGATCTGGGGTAAAGCTGGGGCCGAGGCTTCCATGTCAGTGAATCGTGGATCCCGCCCGCCAAGCCACTGGCAATGAAAATGAGCACGTGATCATTCTCTTCATCGTCATAATGTTTTCCATACGGTAAGTACTCATACAGCTCCATCGAAAAGGAACCTCATCTTACAAAACGTGCGCTGAGACTTGCAAATGCGTCAGGGCTGTGTCGTCCATTCTGAAACCCTCCAACGTCCACGCTTTCTTGACTGGCATGCCTGAATCCCCCTGTTGGATTGCCATTTACTGCGCTAGGATTCGCTGGAGTTGTTTGGAATGGATTTCGGCTTCCAGTCGCTAGCTGTACAGGCATTGTTACACTTCTTTGTGCAGGTTTCACTCCAGGTGGTACGTTAGGGACAGGTGGCTCTAGCGGCGGTACGGAAATTTGGTCAACGGGTAGAGGAGGAGGCGCGAGTTGTGGATAATTATACAAGGCGAGGATGCTTGACTTGTCCACTCGTCCGGTCTGCTGGGCTTGGAGAGGCTGAGGTTGGAATTGACTGAAAGATTGCGTCTGCTGTGGCTGAAATTGATTATACTGCTGAGTCGGCTGATGCTGGTTCTGCGCTGCATATTGTGTAGGATTGGCGGAAGTTTGCTGCGGTATGTATGGATTAGAATAGTATTGCTGAGGAGGCTGTGGCTCCTGCCGTATCGCCTGTTGCTGAAATTGATGTTGCGGTAATGATCCATTCTGCATCTGTGAAGAGTATGCTAGGGGTGCTTCTGATGAGTAGCCGTTACTAAAAGGCTGAGGCATAGATTGCTGTTGAAATGGATTATTTTGGCTTTGAATGTTCTGCTGTGAGATGTTCGATGCGTAAGGATTTGATGATAGAGGTACAGATTGCTGCGTCGTTTGATAGAACGGATTGCGGTTTTGATTAGGGATGGTATTCTGTTGTACATATGGGTTGTTCTGCATATATTGTTGAGGCATCTGAGGCACAGGTGGAGTCATTGTTTGAAAGCGTGCTTCCTGCGGCTGTTGAGGTTGACTTGGATAGCCTCCCGTGGCGTTCGGAAAAAGAGGTTGCTGGGATTGTTGCGATATCTGCATCCCTTGGAAAGCATTTTCCAGAGGAACCTCTGTCTTTTGCTGAGTGGAAATGTCGAAAGGATTGTAGGATTGAAGGTGCGATTGCGGTTGATATGGATTAGGAGATGTGAAGTTCCTTATTGGCTGGGGTTGCGGCTGGTCAAGGTTCTGATAAGGCTGTTGCCCTTGGCTTCCAGTGCTTGTCTGGGAGACCGATCCATTGGTCATGAACGATAAGCCATTCACAGCAGCTGTGGACTGTGCGGCTGGCGCTGGCGGTAATGGCTGACTCACTGCGACGTTCCGTGGTGGATTTGGTGTCCTCGATCTCGAAGCCGGCGTGCTACCCTCCCCAAGCCTGACCAGAGATTCGATAGTCCGTTCCAAATTACCGCCCAATCCTTTGAGCACCTGTGCATTCCGTCTTTCGTCATGAAACCCCATATCTTTCAGCTGCGCATATTTTGCTTCCATTTCCCCTCCTCCACCTCCCACATTTGCGCCAAAAACCCGAGACTGCTTATTGACTCTTATTGGAGAAGGAGGTCCACTGAAACCATGGCTTCCAGGTGGAGAATGTGGAGGAGAGGCGGGCAAATTGCGCTGTAAAGGTAAAGCGGAGGATGCACTGCGCAGGCCAAAACCAAACCGCTTGCCAGGTTTTGGAGGCAGAGGTGGAGGTTGATCCTCTGAGCTTCGGGTGCTGCCGGTGTTATTGCGCGCTGCTGGTCGATGTTGGCCACCTGAGAAAAGCTGTTGATCGTACTTTTGTCTTATAAATCTCTCCAATACTGCGTCTACCTCGTCGACGTCAATTGGAATCGGTGGTTTTGTGTTCTGAGGATTGAAAGTCCGGTTGGTATTGACGTTGCCATTGCGCTTCATGCTCTATCCTGCCTATCAGCAATGCCTCTAAACATGTCTTTGCTGACTGACGTCGACCTGTTCATTCGACCAGCTGTCCATGCTTAATGATTTGACCTTCGATATGTGGGTGCCGAGTTTGCGATGAAGGGAGGCGCATCGCATGCAAAGGAAGATTCCCAGCTATGTTCCCACACCCAGGGTCAGCCATCCTGCTTCTGAAAATCCTGTCTTCCTGTGCGGTGTTTACTTACACTCCAGCTGGCCCATCCTTTAATCAAATCGCAGTCAGCCCGGGAGCCCAGAGAACCAAACATTGTGACATACCTGGATTCCTGGCACCACAATCTGCGCATCTATCATTGCCTGGTACAGTCTTGATCAACTCCTGAAGGGCTCTCTCGTTCCGCGCCTGATGGCGTTTGCTCAAGGTAGCAGTCATGTTGTGGTGCAGTATGGAGACTAATTGGTCAAAGGCAACGTCGGTGGATATATGAGGTTGCTACGGGGAACGAGTTTGGGACAAACGGCCTGAAGGAACAAGCAGATTCATAAGATGTGGTCCTTCTCAAGCCTGACAGCGACTGTTGCCATTGTTGAGGAAAGGAGGTTTTCTTGAAGCTAGAATGGGCGGCGGCGTCATGGTTCGTGTCCCAATGCGGCTAGGGCAGGGATCCTCAGATCTGCCCTTTGTCTGCCGTGCTTGCGTCAGAGGCATGAGAGAATCGTTGGACTTTTCCCCGGGCATGTTTCACCTAAGTTTCTGTCAAAGCCAAACCCACGCTGTCCAGCCTTTGATTTGATCGTTGTGCAGCCCTTGCTTTGATACATGTACGTTTGTTGTTGAAGACTACCTGCCACCTTTTCCGAGACCTAAGCCCGGTGGAGCCCTGAAGCTTAGGTATACCTTCATTGAATTGACGGCTATTCGAGGGTCCCGGCTTCTCCATCTTCCATCTATATCATGGCGAAGCCAAAGCTCGTTCTCTACATTGATGTCGTCAGCCCATTTGCCTACCTTGCTTTTCACGTTGTCAGGGTAGGTCGTTAGTTGGTTTGCTGTGGTCTGCTCTCGTAATGTATGCTGTGATCTCAACTTCCAGTCCTGATCAATTGGCGCTCTTTAGACTTCGCCAGTCTTCAGGGACTGCGATGTCACCTATGTACCCGTCTTCCTCGGAGGAATTATGAGGGCGTGTGGAAATACGCCTCCCATCCAGATTAAAAGTATGGTCATTCATACCTTGTGACAAGCCTACGTAATGCTTGGAAACAGACAAAGGCGAGTGGATGACAAAAGAGCGTCTTCGCTGGGGAAAACTCTTCAATGTACCCATGGCCGAAGAGCTGCCACCTGGATTTCCTCGCAACACGATTCAAGTGAGAGCCTGCAAGTGCACGTGTCGGATCTAGGCTCACCTTCCACCAAGGTTCAGAGGGCATTGAGCGCTACATCTGCACACTATCCCGAGAAACTCGTGGAGACTACTGCAGCTCTGTATCATATGTCTTTCGTGGAATGTCGAGACATAAGCACGCCAGACAGTCTCACCCCAATTCTTGGCAAGATCTTTGGAGAGAGCAAGACGAAGGAAATCCTGAAAAAGGTACCTTTTCAAATACCAAGGCAGTGATCACGCGTACTAAGACTAGCAGGCTACTAGTGATGAGATCAAGAAGCTTTTGACTTCCAAAACCGATGAAGCATTTGTAGAGGGCAGCTTCGGGCTGCCATGGTTTGCTGGTCTGTCATCTTCCCGGAATGAATGACCACACGCTCACAGATGCAGCTACTAATGCTCAAGGAGAGAAAGAATGTTTTTGGGGCTTTGATCATCTTGCTCAAGTCACCAACCATCTAGGACTTGATCGACCGGCGGCCGTGAGCTCTGAAGGAGGCTGGCGAGCAATGTTGTGATAATAAAGGAGAATTCCCTCATGTCCAGCTTCGCATTCTCACCCACATCCTGTCCATAACTTTGGCAGAAAGCCGAAGACAGCGGAAAGCTGTCGAAAAAATCTCGCCTTCTTGAACGAAGCATGCTTGCGGGAGTCGTTTCATGATCTACCTTCCTCCTTGTTCATTTCTTCAGTCCGTGACATATATTTGTCCCTCATGAACTCTGAGATTTTCTCAGGATGTGCTTGATCAACAGCGTCGTGAATGTTCTGCTTCTCCTGATCCATTCCAGTTGACTTTTCTGCGCTCGATTGATCACCCTGTCCGAAAACAGATTGTTGCACAGCATCGATTCCTACTAGGATCAGCGAGTGGCATAATTGCATGGACCGTACTCTGGAGAGTTACCCTTGTTGAGATAGCTTTGGTCGCCGCCAGTGCCTTGACCTCCACTGACAACTGAGCTCAGCTTATCAGTCATGCCACCAAGCGTGCCACTGTTGTTGGAGCCTTGGTCAGTTGACTGGGTCGTCTCGCGCTGTTGGTCGCCGGCCATCGTGGTGTCCTAGGTTATGAGAGAGTTCTCTCAACGGGAATGAGAAAGCAGCGTTCGTTGCAGCGTATTGTAAATCTTAACAGTGTGGTTTTTGAGGTTGCTCGTTGGAAAGAGCGTTTCACTTCAGCATTCGGGTCGTTGCAGCGGACCGCCACAGCGTGACAATCTACAATTAAACGAGTTCCCAGCTTTTGGCGATAAGAATTAACGTTGATCCTTCTGATTCTCTCGTTTCCAGCTGTCTCGACCCAAAATTCTGCAGGATTGAAGTCGTTCAAGCCCTCGACTCATTCGCATCACAGGGCACGGGGCTCGGCCGAGAGCGCGGGGTGCCTTTGGCGGGGTTGCCTGCGACCAGATTTCCGGCCGTTAGGGCAGCCAACCAACAAACCTCCGGCCTGCAGCTGTGGCTCTAGCCACTCTAGCCAGGCCAGAATGCCAAACGCAATCCCCATCACAATAGTGACGGGGTACCTAGGTACTCCCATATGATCTGTGTTGGCTTGCATCTGACTGAGTTATACCATAGGCTCCGGGAAAACGACACTGATCTTGAACCTTATCCCACAGCTTCCAAAGAACTACAAGCTTGCGCTGCTAAAGAACGAGTTCGGAGACGTCGCCATAGACTCTGAGCTGGCCGCAGCATCTGCCATCGGAGGTGTTCAAGAGCTACTCAATGGATGCATCTGCTGCAATCTGGTCGGGCAGCTGGGAGATGCTCTCGATACCCTTCGAAAAGATGTCAGCCCTGACAGGATTATCATCGAGACGAGTGGGTCGGCCTTTCCTGCAACGATAGCGATGGAAGTGAATAGACTAGGAAGAGAATCTGGGAGTTATACGCTTGATGGGGTCGTTGTGGTCATTGATGTAGAGAATTGGAAAGGCTATGAGGATACGTCATACACCGCCCAAATGCAAGCAAAGTATACCGATCTGATCGTGTTCAACAAGTGGGAAACCGTGGATGAGAGACGATACGAAGACTGCTTAGATCGAGTAGGAGACCTCGAGCTACAAGTTGCTACCATTAAGTCTGATAAAGGACGGGTGGATCAAGACGTCTTATTGGGATTGGATAGTGCATTTGCGAAAGAGATTGATCCTCTACTAGCCCAGCACCATGAAGACGAGGCCGATCACGATCACGCTTCCAATCACCAGAGCGAGGTTGAGGTTCTCTCCATAACCCTATCATCCGAGGATCTTGTAGCACACGGTGCTAATCTTGATTCTCTGGAAACTTTGCTTCTCTCAGCGCCCAAAGACGAAATATATCGCATCAAAGCGATAGTCAAAGCCTCAAAACCGCCTGCCTCTTCTGGCGGTGACGTCGAACCAGCCATCATTCATCAAGGACAAACGACTGCCAAGTATATCCTCAACTGGGCATTCGGTCGATGGAGCTTTACTCCAATGACCTCCGCAATTCCTTCGACAGGTGATATTCCCTCTTCTAATACATCAAGAAGTGGATCCATCGTCGAGATTCCGGATGGGGACCCTATTGATCCTTTGTTGCGAATGACTGTCATCCTTGCTCGCGGAGAAGCGGAGAAATGGAAGAAACGCATAGAGACCCAAGCCTATATCGAGCCGGAGAGTGATGCCAAAGGTGTACTACGTATCAAACGTGTTTTATGACGGCCGGATAACAACGTTCCTAAATGGACGAAATAGGTAAGGCTTGCAGGAGACGAGCAAGGGCATGGAACGCCATTCTATTTTGATGTGTTGGAACATGATTTTCAAATGATTTCCTGGCTTCGTGGAGCATTTTGAATACGGGTCAGTGTGGATATGGATGTGTTACAACCATCGAGTATCTATGCATCTCGAGGCCGGAATGCAAGTTTAGACTAACGGACGAAGCTGTCACAGGCTGTTGTCTCTTCACGAAGTGCTGCAATTGCTCAATTGAACTTCTTATGAGCCATGCTGAGGCTGACGACACAGGTAGAAACAATTTTGCCGGTCATCAAGACATAGATGAGTACCATGTGGTGGACGTCTTCAAGAGAAAGCACCACCACACTTCAAGAAGGCAAAGTTCTGCCGAGATTCTTTCCGAGTCATTTGATGTCTTTCCGACAAGGTGTTCGGCGAAGCTCTCTGGGCGCTCTCAGGACTAAGTAACGTCTATTCCACTTTGATGATGAGGTTGGTTTGTGATAACTGTGCTTACCTCCATAGTTATTCAGCATTTGGTGTTCATGAAACTGCACGCTAGCAGTACATCTGCTTGCCTCTCCGAAAATCTTTCAAATCCTCATCGAGCTACTTCCAGCAAAACTTGCATCTGAGAGATTTCTCGTGTAAATTGTTGCCAATGCCATTCAAATGCCATAATGACGCCCTCTGCCGGTCGAAACGAGATTAGATGAATTCGGATCTTCCCCAAGATCTTCGCTAATATTGAGACAAAGTTCGCAGTATGCGCTTCAATAGAACGCTCAGACTTTGGGAAGCAACAGGTCTCATGACGTAGTATAGAACAAATGTTATCTTTATATCGACCAGGAGATACTCATGAGAAACACCTGCATCTCCACAATTCTTCGAGGATCATCATGCTCATGTCCGCTCAAGTTTTCAAAAAGCCAGAGCATTCCATTTATACGCATCTACTTAGATGGAGGGTTACGTCAATACAGCGTTCCTCTTACCTGTTCCTACAGCATATTGACAGAGGCATTGAGAACTCAGGGAAAGTCTTGAATTGTAGCCATGCATACATCAAGTAAATGTGATCTTCTGCTTCGTCAGATCCCTGAAGACATCATCCAAAGCCTGCCTTTTCCTCTTTCTGCTTTCGTCTACACCATCATCAACCTGCAGTAGATCGTCTTCTTCGATCTCTGCTTCTTCCTTCGTGCGAGGCCTCCAAGCTCGAATCACACCATTGGAATGTGCTGAATACACTTCGACATCACCAGCCCTCCATGCGAGGGACGTAACCCTGTTCTTGATATTCCGCTGGCCCACACTCCCGCTTGTCTGAGCAACAGTTGCCCCTGATACCTTGAGCCTCTTCAGCAACGTCCCTTCGAACAAATCAAACATCAAAATCTCTTTCTCATTCGGATAAATCATCACCTGATCTGCAGGTCTCCCAACATGGCTGGGCACAATCAGTGGTAGCAGTGTCGACATGTGAGTATTCTTTATCGTGGGACCAAAGTGTGAAAGAGCATTGGCGCCTACACCCACATCCCAGACCCTTACTCGTTCATCGTGTCCAGCTGTCACAAGAAATCTCCCATCATCTGTCCAAGTCACCCCATTACACGCGCCTATATGGGCCTTTCCGTGTCTTCTCGCCCTAGCTTTCTTTCCAAATCCATCTTCTCCACCTACACCTACAGAATCCTCAAGATCCATGACTCCCAAACTGCCAGTGCTACGGCGGACATCCCATAGCCTGACTGTCCCATCTGAACCACCACTCGCTAAGAGAAACTCGTGTATCGGACTCCATGAAGCCGAAAGCACAGCGCCTTGATGACCGACCAGGGAATGCGCACTGGCGCCTGATCGCAAATCGACGAGCCTAACCGCTGGATGCTGCGTCGCGCATGCTACCAGGAGGTGATCAGCGATTGGAGACAGAGCATGGGAATAAACCACAGAGTCGAGATCGAAGGATGCGGAAGGCACGAGGCTCTCTGTGGCGTAAAGCTTCAGGGTGTGATCGTACGAGCTGGACAGGAAGGCCTGGGAGTCGAAAGGATAAAAGGAGAGGTGTGTGATGCCAAATTTATGAGAAGAGGTGCCTTTGCTGGATCTGGCGGTGGGTTTGTAGGTGTATCGATTAAGATTATTTCCTGTGCTCTCCAGATCCCATAATAAGATGGAGGACTCTGCTCCTCCCGAGAGCATGTAACGCCCTTCAAATCGGTCAATGGTGAGGCAGTTCACCCCAGCTCGATGAGCCCATACTGTGTCCCCTACAGCCTTTTCCTCTCCGGTCTTGCTGCCTTGCGCTTGTGCTGGTCCATCACCACCATCAAATTTGACATTGGGAGCCCCTTGTAATGCGTGCAGGAGCTTCGATGTCTCGGCTCGTTGCAACGCCTGCGGGCTTATGGCTCCTAGGGCGCGGCCGAAGAGGTTGGAAGTCATGCATCACTTGATCGGGATGATCAATAATAGTGTAGTGAGAGAGCCTACAGACCAGAGGAAGACAGAAACGCGCCAAGGCGGCAACAGGACATCGGATTGATAAATCCACTCAATACTGACTGCTAAAGTACATAGTTACTCTTCAGCTCATTCATCATGCCATGAAGAATGGATTTGGAAGACTGGGGCTATAGGGGACGTACAGAGGATGCCACGCTCAAAGCGAAGCGTATCTCGCGTGACTCTTAGGTCAGAGCGGAGCAATAGCCGCAGCTCGACAGCCCCAGATAAACAGAAACGTCAAGCTACTGTCTACGATGCCGTCGCCGGTGACTATTCATCTACGCATGGTCATCGAATCCAGACTCTGACATCTTTTAGGTCGTGTGGCCTCCACTGGTTTTCTTCCCTCCAAACCACGCTTTACCAAGGATCGTGACACTGTCTCCTCCTCCAGCGTGGCTGTGGCTCCAGAGGAAGTCCTTTTCCGCCGTAAAGGAGCGCCAAAGCGCTATGCAGAGAACGACATATACTGGGCCGATAGGTCCCTGACTGATGACCAGAGATTGCCTGACTCGGATCTTCTCAAAGCGATACACACCTATGCTTCGGATTTCTACCAGAGAGCTACTAAGAATAAAGGGGCGATAGACTTTGAGAGTCTCGATGAGACTGCACTGCTCTGCTTTGGAATATTACTTGAGGAGACAGCAAGGCACGTGCTTGGTGATACTGGGGATTTGGCCTTTGTCGAGGGAGAAGAAATTGATGAGACCGATGACGACGCTGATTCAGAGGATAGCGACCCTGAAAGTCTAACGAGTGAAGATGAAATGTCTTCAACGAGTTCTTCAGCGCAGACGACAGACTCTGGGAGCGAATCTGAAGAGGACCATAGGCGCAAGAAGAGAAAAATCGAACACGAAAGTAGTGATGACGGATGAGGAACCATAGCAACCCATATCCGTTCAGGAAGACTGTCCATTTTGTGTTCTAGACTGTAATTACGAATGGCCTATAAAGAGATGTCGAATTGCTATATTGACGGAGCGACACGCTTTCGAGACAACTTCCTTGCTCCTCGCATTTTACCAAAATTCCACCAGCTAGAACGTGCCAGAATGGTTCCAGCTAACCGGAAAGAATTGGCTGTCTCTGCATCGTATGATTAAAATGGATCAAAATCATTCCGTCATAATACCTTTGTGCTTCGAAACATCAGGCTGCTTCTTCAACAAAGGGAGAACAAGGTGGCATTTAGGACATCGGACAGCAACATTGTACCCGTCTATTGTTCTCAACAATTGGTCTCTTAAACCTTTCCAGTCCTACGGTTTTCCACATTAAGAGCCTGGTTTATTTACTCCTGTATCTTCCTCGAGCTCATCCACAACCCAAAACATCTCAACCATAGCCCAATCAAAAACCATTTAGTGTTCCATTACAGATCCACGATATCAACAAATCACCGAACCAATACACCGACATGCCCTCAGTCTTTCTCAATCGCCTTGCGGCAGCCCTGCCCGCTATCGAGGACTACAACAAACCTCCAAATTCATCCACTAGGAGTGGTGTCTCACTCGCTACGGAATTGAAACGCTGGAAGTTTGCTCTTGCTTTGCCTGTCATAGACGCTTGCATCTTGCCTACATACGCTCAGGCCTGCCCTCAATGCCAACAGCCTTATAACACTGACTTCGAGGTGGCCGGCCGAAAACTCGGTCATGAAGCTCCAGCAGTGCTCCCATGTAGCTGTGTCATTGGCTTCCACTGTGCCCGGCAATGGCTTTCCCCTCATGAGTATGGATATACATCTTGCCCGCTTTGCGAGCAAGAGTTTCCAGACATGGCCGAAGAGAAAGAGGCCGACTTCCAAATGACCTCAGACTTCGCCCAGATGAACCTCTCAGATGACTTCAGTGAAGTAATACCGACCCAGAAAGAGATAGAAGAGGAAGAAGAGATGGCCCAGCTGACGAGGCACTTCCCCAGCATTGAAGAAGTCCTCATGGCAGGCCCATCAACCCTAGCAGAGAAGCCTGAGATTTTCGTGATCTCTCCGGAGGGCGATACTCTTGCCAACCATGAAGCAGAAAATGGCAAGCACATCCCAGGTGCCGATACTGCAATTGATTTCACTCGGGAGGCCATATATGTGCCCAAGCAAGCCTATTCCAAGTCCGAAAAGCTCAAGACCAAATCCCTAGGTCTGGCTGTTGCTGCTATCAAAGCCGCAGATCTCATTGCGAAGCGTTCGGGCGCTTGAATGGGCCAGAAAAAGAGCGGCATGGCTCGGATAAGGCGTCACCGTAAGTCAGAGATCACAGATCCGTGTACCGTAGACAATTGCGTAAAAAATTACAGCTAGGTTCCATTCTTATTCCAATTAAATGCGATCATCAATCATTTACCGAAGATACTTACAAATATCCATATGAACCGTATAGTGACTAAATGCTTCATTTCCTCGCTGCAGCAGCTACATCAGGAGGCCCTGTGCTTTCGTGATGCTTGCCATTTTCCGCGCTCAGTCCAATTACGTATTTTGAACTCCCCTATCTGGGTGCAGAGTCAGCCAAGGTTCCGGCACTCTGGGACTACGCTTGGCGCGAGACTGATGCAAGACCACAATGGGGTTGTCCACGTCTGAAGGGCAATGCATTTGTTCTTTCAACTGGAGCTTAAAGCCTTTTCCTGATTTTGTTCGATGATAAAGAAGTTGCGACCTATCAGTACAATCATACGGGGGTGTTGACTATAATTACGGTGTCATCTCTTCAAGACACTCCATTTCCAAGCTTCCTCATTCCAAGATCTCAATTTCCCGGTCAGAGATCGAAAAGCAGGACAAACCTCCAAAATCTAGAGCTCTAAGATGGCACTTGTTCTCACCGCGCTCGCTTTCATCCCTCAGGTAACACTGGCAAGGATCACGGGATCTACAAAGAAGTGCAGCATCTGCGGGCTGCCTTACGGAGTTCGTGGCCTCCAAGGTGTGGCGTTACCGTGTGGACATGAATTCGGTGAGTGCAAGTGCTGTACTAGCAAGACTGGACCCACATCTCCGGGCAGCAAAGAAAGCAGGAGATGCCACTTAGGAAACCTGTCGTCAGGAGACATCAAATGCCCGCTCTGCAGTACCTCCGCAGTGGGCCTTCAGCAACCGAATTATACAGCCGTAGCAGCCCTCTACGCCGCCGAAGCGCAACTCTCGCGAGAGAGGAAGCAGGAGTTGCGAAAACGGATCGAGGAGACTCTGGTGGGGCCGAAGTCCGTGGGCCAGTCTGACTCGAAGCAAGATCTGGAATTTGACTTTAATGAGCTTTTTGAATAGGGGGAGGGGATGTATAGCCGCTAAATGCACAGTCTTGTGTCATGTCATAACAAGTTTCTTGAAATGACAGGAGGCTAAACAATGCATGATTGTCCTAGCTCTGATAGATCTTTTCCACCATGTAGGATAATGTCCTGAATTTGCCATTTCTATTTCCATGTACTGACCACACTTCCCTAGTCGATCTTAAAGCTCTAGATAGACTCCCGGCTGTTATCCGAGAACTCGGTCTTACATGGACATAAGTTCGTCATCAGTGCTGCTTACGGTCTTAGTATTCAAAGCCTTTGATAAAAGTTCAAAGCATTCTGGTACTGAAAGAATGCCATTCTTCAGTGACAAAGCGCTTCTTGTCTTTGATCGGATAACCGATGATCATGATATATCTGCGACTGATGCCCGTGTCATTCTCCAGATCCCTGTGTTTGCCAAGCAGCTGTCTGTATTCTTCACAATACTGAGAGCACTATGGCCTTCAGACGATCAGCCTTGGACATGCGTTCCCTTCTTGAGTCTCTAGTCAGGCCAGAACAAATCCTTCAGCTTGTCTGCTTGTCAGGGCCTGATAAAGTTAAGCACTTCGATACGATTACCAGTCTCTGGGCAGTGATCCATTCACAGTCTCAGGACTCGGAAGAGTATGGAATTGCTTACGGCAGATTGTACCGCGTTTCTGACGTTGTCAAAGCTGCTATCGATCGATCGGATTCCGAGAATGATGCGATACGAGCTGCGGCCGAGGAGAACCAGAATCTTGGGATTGGCCCTAAGGGCTGTGGCATCTGCATAAATCCCTTTGACTTCGGCGAGTCTAAGGAAGGTGAGGCTGGAATCGCGCCGCAAGCCTCCTTGTCAAATTTCCCAGTGATTCTCGGATGTGGCAACACGTTCTGCTATCATTGCGCGGCGATGTGGTTCAAAAATCACACTCACTGTCCTGCTTTGGGTTGTGATGTAGATTTCGGCGACTCGGCTGCTGTCAGGTCAAGAATCGATTCTCAGGTCCATCCGTGTGACACTGAGTTAGCAGAAGTACTTGAGTCTCTGTAGACTAATTGTTAGGTAATTTTCCCGCACAGATTTTCAGGTCAGTCCCTTCTCCATGTCCGTCACTAGACAACAGGAAATAGAATCCAAGCATTCTAAAATTAAAGCTTACAAATCAGCGTCTTGTTCTGCCAAAACCCTGAAACAAAGCAGACAAGAAATCATAACAGAAGCCACAAAGGAAAACCATGACCTTTGATAATTACCCAATATTGCATCCTACATAACCGACCACTTTCCCTCCGCTCTTCTCAATTTCTACATCATCGAGATCATCTCAGCACACGGTTCCCAATCTATCTCTCTACCATAATGCGTATCAGTACTCTCCTCCCCGTATTTGGATTCCTGAGCGCTGGCGCTCTAGGCCGCAAGATGGAAGATGGCTGGATTGGTAGTTCATTCCCTGCCGGTGACAAATTTTGCCAAGACCAAAATGCCCGTAACGAGAAAACATGGCTCACAGGGGTAAATTGTCACGAATATATTGTTACGAATCAGGATGGTCATATTGGTGAGACATCCAACAAACCCCTATTGCTGTGAAACACGACAAGTCAGGGCGAGGCTGATAGAGGAAACAGGAATCTTTTGGGGCACTTACCACAAAATGGACGTGTTCCCGGTGGAGCAATGCGGAAACAATGCTCCGTTGGTTACGATTCATAGGAACAAGAGCGAGGCTGGGCACTGCGTCAAGTACTCGGACATTGGCTGCAATGTACAGGGGCTGCCGAACGACCCTCAGTGTATGTGGCAGTCAGTCAAGCTCAGCTAGATCTCACACTTGAGCTTCGCGAAAAGGACAAGTCATCGGGATTAGGCTTGATCCATGGGCCGTAATTCCGTGATGTCAGCGCTACAGCGATTATATTGATCACAGCGTAACAGATTTTGGTTGGTTTGAGATATCTAATGGAGCTTCTTGGGTCAGTCTTACTACAGTGTCAATTGTGAAGTTGGCTCTTAACACCCATGGCATCACAGCCTCAATTAGTGTTTGCAGTCCAATGTGTGAATGCATTGCTTCGCTTTTGAGTGTGACAATAAACATTATTAGAACAAAGGAGATTTTTTCTGACCATACTCTAGTTCGTGTTAGAATAGAGTCCAATGCTCCAACACAGAATCCCTCTTTAATCACTCCAGGATTCTTTAATTCTTAATCAAAATCTAATGCAGACTCTGCTTCACGAATTTTACTCTCAAGGACCGCTACTCCGAGACTTCGAGGATATCCCTGTCACCATGAAAGCAACAAGGATGGCCCCTTTCACTGACACTAGGGTAAGCAGATTCATCATGGACAGCAAGAAGATACTGCCAAATGTCGGGACATTGATCTCACCCACACGAAGCGCCTTTATCGACCTCAATGATATACCAAGCGATAGAAGGACATGCGACTTTTGCGGAGAAGTATATTCGACATCCGGTGCGATGTACAACTATCCTGTGCGCCTACCAGTAAGTCACGGCCCAATTCTTCCTTCTCTCCCCTCTCTTACCCTTGTGCCGGTATGTCAATTACCCTTGCTGAACAGATGCTGACCTGCGGTATTTTAGTGTGAATGCATTTTCTGCTACGGCGACTGTGATGCCTGGCTAGATGTCTACAAAGACTGCCCAGATTGCGACGCTCCTTTCGGCGACCCCGGTCTAGCTCGTGAGAGCATCAAGTCCCAGATCAAAGCTTGCCGAAAGCACTTCGAGGCACAAGCGCAACTCTCGGCAATAATTGAGAAGGCAGGGGCACTCAGCCTGCAGAACGCTCAGGAAACCAATCGTCACGCGAATTCGTACTCGAAGAAATTGGAGTCAGGTGTCGACTCGGCTCGTGAGAACGTGCGCGCTGCGCTGGCCCTTCTCGGAGTTGAGCCTGATCGATCCACGAGCCTCAACAAGAAGGATGTAGATGCCGCACTATTACTGATGGATCTCCGTGACAGGAATACTCTCGATCATCTTTCGGCAATTCTCGAGTCGTTAAGCATCTAGTAGGTTTATGGCTGGGGAGCTTTAATTGTTAGATTGCTTCTCTACAGGTATCCTTCCAATGGTTAACCATAGATAACAGCAAGCAAATGAAATCCATCCTGAGGGATGATGCAAATCATGAATATCAGATATATTTGCATCTAACCTCATCAGCATTCAATTGAAGTTTGCAAGGCACCTTACCATTAATCGGGTGCAATTTTTCAAATATGTACTGGGGCTGGACCACAGACGGCACCCATGTCAGGTTAGACTTTACGAATATTGCGGTCTCCGTTGGTGGTGGCTCGGTGGTTATACCGCCAATCTGCATAGCGCAGTGTTCGTCTGGCTGCCCCTTGTATTTGATGTATTAGTCTTGTACCACGTATCAATCTAGAGGCCACCAATCCACCTTACTGACATGATTGATAGGACACTCCCACGAGTACCGCAGAATCTCCTACTTCCCTATCAATTAGCCAAGCTCAGGCACTGTCCGGGTAAATGCAGGTTGAGAAGCAACACATCTGGGTCGTATTGCCCTCCTCAAAATGGCCCGGGAACACTTTCAGCTCATGGCATTCGAACTGTAAACCTTTCGGATCGTGAATAATCAGGCTTGCGGATCTTGCGGATCCAAATGCGGATTCGATAACGGTGTGACAGTTTCTGCTGTGACACATGGATGCGAAATCAATCTTGCCAGCAGCAGACCATGAAATGGCGTCACGGTAGCAACTTCTGCGATATGTGAACCCATGTCGATATTGAAGACAAGAATGTTCGAGTATTCAAGGCACATGTATAAGCCAGAGTCCGAGGCCGGGATTCAGGTTTCGCGGAAGTGGTGGAATCGATATCAGCATGAGGCCGGATTGATGTCTAATCTCAGCAGTCTCCTGCATATCTATTTGGATACGGATTTCCCTGACCAGTGCGTCTGGACAGTAGACGAGGTTCCACGCCCAATCACTGTCCGGAACTCAAAAACCTTTGTTGAAGCGAAGGTCAATTCCATGCACGTATTAGGTGAGATGTAGTTGCGCCGAGAGCACCTTGCCTCTTAGCGAAGCCAACGCTACACTCTCGAGACTCCCTTGATGACTGCATTCGTGGACAACTGTAACAAGGCAGCCATTAAGGGTCTATGCAGAGTCAGTGTCGTCAAAAGTATATGAGAGGGCCCTGCTTCAGGATAGAAGGGAATCCTTTGCTAAAGCACGGGCATAAAATCATCTCCCCTATTCAGAAGAGCGACTGCTGAGCCAGGCTCGCCAGGGTCGATTGGGCTCACCTGATATCACTAGGTAAGAGCATGCCCCTTTGTCTTAATCGGCAACAATGACATTTTTTTTTTTCGTGACAGCCTTTGTCATTGGCTCTTTGATACCAGAATGGCTTTCGCTCCCCTTCTCAACCTTAAATTTATTCAACTTCATCCATATATTAGCCGTTTTTATGGTCAAGACATCAGTCAGAGTCCAGAGGAAATCTAAAGGACCGCAATTCCGACATTGAGTTGCTTAATGATTATGTCATTTCGTGGGCTTCAGCAAATGCCTACGATGAGTGTACAAGATCTGCCGGGAAAGCGCAAAGCATGCAAGGTATGCGGCACTGATTGGGTCAGCAGGACGCTACACAACGGTGTCATAGAGTTCCCTTATGTCCTGCAGCCCTGTCAACATTTGGTAGGATCTGATTGTCTTGCGGAGACTCTTCGTCAACCAGTTCCGCGGTGTCCTGTCGCAGGTTGCCAAATGATTTTGAGAATGATTGTAGGAATTCCGCTCCCTGTGGATGGCGACAGCTCGACATTCGATCAGCATTCCAGTCCCGACAACCCCCCATCTGATGCACCATCGGACCCAGCATGGCGCGATGACAATCTCGACAATATGGATGTTGACGTTGATTATGGAACCACGACCTCTGGACCTAATTCGGAGCCTTCGAGTCCTATACTTGGCTTTGGCTGTATCAAGTACGCAACGGAGCCTTCACAGGAGGAATTGAAGTCCGCACTATTGCGGATGAATATTCACAAAGGTACAGATATATCCCCAGATGAGATGGAGCTATATCTATGGTTCGTTAATCAACGATACGATGCCAGCGTCCTTCCCTCGACAATCCTTGGATTTCATACAGACCCTGGAATCGGAATCAACATATACCGTAATGCCGGCCTCGCTGGCAAGAAGAAGATTACCGAGGACAACCTCAAATCAGCCCTTAATATTTTCAATAGCCGAAGCGAAATGTCTTCAAGTATTGCTGATCTCGAAACAGTCTTAGGCCTGGTCAATCAGAGGTACTACACTAATATTCGACCAGTGGACGTGCTTGCACATCTCTACAACAAAGTTGACCGACAATCAATGGGGGCAGAAACTCCACCGACCCATTCCTCGCGTAAACTGCCTGTGCAGGTCATCCAAGACGTCAGGTCGGCATCCTCGGACAATGACTTCTCGCTCTCGACAAGTCAAAGGTCTAAGATCAGAGTAGAGGGGCCCTTGCGAGAAGAGCTTTCCAAGGCGATTTCCGCGTATAATCATAGGACTAAACAAAAGTATTCCCTTGCGGCCATCGAAGACATGTTGAGAAACATGGATAAGAATGGTTTCATTACTGTAGAGAACACTGCGGATCTCATCAATTATCTCCTCGCAGGATCTGGATGAGATTAGACTAGTCTCAAGAGAAAAAGGGTTTGACCTTTCGGCATAGAATGGACAAGATAGGTAATTGCCTCTGATGCGTTTCTGATAGCCAAGCCTCTTTTCAAATTCAAGCCTATCCTTCTCTTAATAGACACATCCTAAGGAACAAAGGATGTCGACAAAGAAAGGAGCCATAGACAGAGTAATACTTTCTTTTGTTCTCTGCCTTAGACTGCCCCTTGCAATTTCCTGTATTAGACAAACTTTGTTCATGAGGGAACAAAAAATTCTTGTAAGGCCCTTTGGTCTGGTTCGAAAAGAGCAGCTTTCCTCAAGTTTCGTTTTTTTTCATATGACATGTAGCGTACCTGTCAGTATTTTCTATTCATAATACAGCAGCTTTTGGGAATCACGCTTCATCAGTAAATTAGCACACGGCAATCATCGAATTCGATTTTTCGTTTAGCAACCAGGACAGACATAATCATGAACGGTGAGTCGAGGGTTCCAGACACTGCACTTGACCTGCAAAAAGCGGCCCTCGCTCTCAAAGATGCTGCCCAATTGATTCAACGTATTGCAAATTCCCTAGAGGAAGCGACAATCCCAGTTTCTGATATTCGTTCCACAATCCACCTCTCTAATCCAGCTCTCAGGCGAAGTAAGAGACATGATCTGCATTGGACTAATGATCTGATCGACGAGGACGTCACAGCTGCAGTGATCCTCGCGCATATGCGTACAGGTACCCATCCCTCTTCGGCTGACTTTCAAGCCGCTTTGGCTCAGGCCACCTCTGGATCATCTCAGCAAAAGGACCACGAAGACAGCCAACAAGACGATGACCAAAAAGAGGCCAACACGATCAGGGGTTTTATCCGGAAAGTTGACAATCTTGATACCAGGGAAGGCAGTGAAAGTCCTGAGATTATTGAGAGTCCTCCTGTTGCTTCGGTGCAAAAAAGTCGAGGAAAGCGTAAGCGTGTAACATCACCAGCAGCGGTATGTTATCACAATCATTCACTTGCAACTTGCGAGATATGGAGACATAATTACTGACGTAGAACAGCCTAAGACAGTCAAGAAGGCAGTCAAGAGGGCTCGTGGTCGCCCGAGGAAGTGATCTTTGTACAGTTTTCGCGCGCTGTTAAGAAGAGCGTGTCGGTAGAATATGAAACGAGGACACCTTTCAGAAGGAGAGTGTATGTAAAGTCATAGTAAGGATTTCGAATTGCTCTCGTATCCCTCGCTCGATCGCCGTCCTTGCACTGAATACCAAATCGAGACTGATAATTTGTCATTGACACCGTGTGACCTGGCATTGAAAGGCAAAAGCGTTCGGAGATACGGCTCTGCTGCCAGATACCTAACAGGCCCTGCTTGTAAACATTAACAGCGTTTGAGGGATTAGTTTCTTTCATTCATATAGCTAGAACGTTTGGTACCTTTCGCAGCATGTCATTCGCAAAATATTAATCCATGGCAAAAGTGGACGGTCCAACATCTAGAACAAAGTCGGCGGCTTCAAGGTCGAAGTCCTGAAAGTGAAGTTTTCACCCTACTGCCTTAGTCTCCACACCATATTCTCCAAAATTCGAAAACCACGCAACCATATCCTCTATCTCAAGTAACCAATCTTGTCATATCCCTCAGCCCAGTCTTGCAGCAATGGTAGCCATTCCGTCCAGTCCATTGCTGCCACCGCTCACCTCTATTATTTAGGCACCCAAAACCCTCCCACCAATCGACAAGCAGAACCGCATCCTTACCTATCTCCAGTCATCTTTGACGGTTCACACTATCAAGGACCTAGAGAAGACACTCCCTTCGGTTGCCAGCATCAATGGCATGGTAGTCAAGGACTACCTTCAAGCACTTAGCGACGAGGGCAGAATTCGCGTAGAGAAGATCGGAAGCGGCAATTGGTACTGGAGTTTTGCCAGCGAGGAAAAGAAGGCTCGAGATGATGTGATGGGGAAGTTACGAGATGAGAAGGCGAAGGTCGATGCTACTTTACAGGAGCTGGAAGTGAAGGTCAAAGAGGCCAAGGAACTTCGAGGCGAGGATCCTGACAGAGAAGCGTTGGTCGAGAGAAGGCTGGCGTTAGAGTACGATGTGGGAACCTTGAGAAAGGAATTGGAGGGCTACAAGGACGGGGATCCAGGGGAGGTGGACAGGCGAAGGAAGGAGATCCAATTCTTACAGACTAAAGCAGAGAAGTGGACTGATAATATCGGCATTCTCGAGGGTCAAATGCTCAATTCTCTGGGCGGAGATCGAGAGAAGCTTGATGGAATCAAGAGGGAGGTTTACGGGGACGAATATCTGGAGGGCGAGGGTCTGAGAGAGCTGTAGGAGAAGAGGATGATAATGGCCGGGTGTGAGATATGCAGGCTACAATCTTGATTTGCTATAGTGCCAGTCAGCTATGTTCGCAATATAGCAAGGCGATACGCTCAAAGGCTCTAGAGAAAACAGAGGAATATTCACAAACGGACCTTTCAAGATCCGGCCTCGAAAAGCTATTCTCCGGGCAGAATTAACAAGCCCGTGACATTGTTCCGGCCGAAGACCTGTTGTTAGTTGATCTGTACGCAATAATTGATTGAAGTCAGTAGGTTCCACGTCGTCTTGCTATCCTGTAGCTGGTGCGGAGTTCAGCAAAAATTCAGGATCACTCCGCACCATCACTTGCCAGAGGCCAGCAGCTGAAATACTTGTTCGTTCCCGTGAGACAGCGAAGAGCTGAAGCACAGAACCTGCTTGCATCACTTCCTGAGCATCATAGGTGCAATGTGAAGCAGCGGACTCGTTGAAATTTCCCATGCAGATGCTTGGCAAGTTCCAACTGACGATCCCAATTTGAGGTCACGTGCTGCAGCTTCCATTGAAACTGTCTTCTCCCGTTGCTAGGGATGACAACGTAGAGATCCAACGTGCCATCAGAATGAGCATTGCATAGATGGATATCTGTGGTTGTTTATATTGATCAATCTGGTCCAATGGGGGGTGAGCAGATAGAGGCATGATTCTGTAGGGATTGCATCGATAATGCCTTTGACAGTGTGGTAATACAGACATGAAATCCGGCTGTGCCTAGACCCATGGCGTCTGTTCAGCAGCTCCTCCTTGTCTTTGGTGAGGAGCATCCTCTAGTCCTGACCCACAGTCCAGTAGATCAAGTCACAGCAGGTTTTTTGGACAGATACAAAACAAGCTGTCTATAGCACAAACACTCGTGATTCCAGTGTTAGAACCACTTGTGTTAGTGCTTGCTTGTCTTTACCTCTAAGCAGATGAAATTCACAAGCATTTCGTGTGTCACGTGCACGCTTCGTCTTCACTCTCACCTCTAGCTTTCAACATCCAGGCAACCTTCACTCATACTACAATCTCACGGTCGTCTTAGATCAAAGCTGCTACTTCTGGACTATCGAGGGTCATTGCTCCTATCATCTACACAAACGCCTGATCGTTGCGCGAGTTAAAAGAATGACTTTGCCCATAACGACGTGCTCCCAATTTTCTACTTGGGCAACAACTCATTCCTTCAATAAAAAATTGTTGCCTACCTCGCTGTCAGATCTACCAACGGAGCTCATCGCCGCCATCTACAAACACGCACCTACTCTGCCAACAGCATCCGCCCTCAGCCAAACCTCTGCCACCAATCACGCTATCTGGACGGCAAACATCCCTGATATCTGTGATGCCGTCCTTCGACAAGTAATCCAGTGTCATGAGCAAGCTATAGAGCTCTTCGAAGCCCAAGAAACAGTCTCCCCAATCGAATTGGCTCTCAGATTACGTCTAGAAGTCGCGTCAAAGACCAACAGACGCAACTTGCCAGAGATGAAATACCTGATGCGAGCACCGAAAGCAACGAGTATGGTGATCGAGAAAGTGAGACGATTACTTTCGAATGCGTACTTGATGGAGCGCACTTTAGACAGCTTTCGTACCTCGGCGGTCGTGCATGGGCCCAGAAAATTGACAGAAAAAATGTGCGACCGGTTCGTCAAATCGTACTACCGGGCGACTGCTCTTGCTACTCTGGTCGAGGAGCCTGGATTTATGGCACGCTTAGCACATTTGAATCGCTTGGAGACATTTCAACTCTGCGATGTCATGGCATTTCTACGCGTCCGAGAAAACCCTCGCCCAATGCTCAAAATCGTCGACCCCTCTGCGGACGGCGAATTCCATCCCCTGTGGCTGAGATCTATCCTGAACTGGTTTAGGGCAGATGAAAAGCTCGGGTTGGTTTACGAACGACTCCTTGGACTGCCACTGAACAGACGAATCAAAGAACGTCGAGGACGCCGACCAAGGCTGCGTTGTATATGCGACGATGCATGGGAGCAAGGGAATGATGGAAACGAGCTCCCGCTGGCAGAGTTAGTGACGCTGAATGATGACGACTAGAAGGAATCGCCCCAGCAAGGTCAACACATATGGATGAAGTCAAACGAGCAGCGTTTTGGAAGTGAGCGATACTAAGAGCGGTTTGATGACAATGGAGACATAAGCGTCTAGCAATCACTCTTTGAGAGCAAGGACGCTTCAATTTGCCTACTTCTTGTGCAAGTAAAACCCCTGAGTCTCTGGTATGCGCGTAGTCCTTACCATTGCGCATTCCCTCAAGTAATTCTCCCGGCCATTGGAGTGAATTGATGCTTGATTCTTTAAATCCCCTCCTCTGCTGTGACCTTGGTACCTGCAGGTCTGAGCCACTATTTTTTCCCGTGATCTCCAATCATCACGGGCTCGCAATTCTCATCTGCTGATGCATCTCCCTGAGAGCCTGATCCCTCTCCCATGCTTATTTCCTCCGCTTCTTCTCCGTCTTCTTCATCTGTCTCGGATCCCGAATCCTCATTTGATGATGCGTCTTCCTCAGAGTCCAGCTCGTCTCCCGTTACAGTTTCCTCCACATCGGTCGATCCGTCCGAACTTGTCACATCATCTCTAGAGCCAATCACAAGATCACCTGCTTTGTTCTTTCTGATTTTCAGCCCACTTGTGGACCACCACGACGTCATGTCCGAAGGTTTTGGTTTGATGGCCAATGGTAGCAAAGAAAGGGCGAAACAGCCCGGACCCTTAGTAGCAGCGTAGCAAACTTGATTGATGAAAGTAGCGAGTCCACTACTCTTTCCTATGAGGGACCTTGAGTTTGGCCGCAAGGTTGCGCCATCAAGCCAGTTGAGCTTGAGTTGCTTATGGCGAATTGCACGCACAATCTCGCGTCTGAGTAATCGAACGGTGTGTTCGAACGATCGTCGTTCAAATCCGGCCATTGGCCTACCAGTCAAGCGCACATTCCTGTCTGCGACGCATTTGACCCGTCGGGCATGGCGGATGGTTCTGTCGATAAGAGGCTCCAGCGTTCGTGGGATAGGCAGCTTCATTTCTATATCCTCTATTGTGTATTCGTGTTTCTTTTCTTTGATGCGCTCTTCAATCGCTTGCTCGGCTTCTCTAATCCCGGTTGGATCATGATGATAGGCCGTTGATTGGATTGCAAGATTCCTAAACGCCGAAGGAAGGCGATCCAAAGGACTCGAAATATCTGGTAGAGGGTATGGTGCTATAGACGGTGCCTCGGGCATTTCAGACATTGGTGATATTTCGATAAAGATACTTGTGTGTAGTCGGCAGGGTAGGACTCGGCAGGTAGGAAACTTGTTCCCTAGGGTAAAGGAGAGCGGAAAGAAAGTGAAAAAGGCGCAGCATGGGAGCGAGGCCTTTTTGATTCTTGTGGCAAGGGATTAGGAGGCAGTGAGCCGGAAATGAAGCATACATTCGAAATTTGGTGATGATCGCCACTTGCGTCTGGCGCTAAGTCCAGGCTTGTCAACGCGGTCGGAACATCATTATCGAGTCAACCCGAACCCAACTTCAGAGCTAATCATCTCACTTCTTTCCTTCTGCCTTCTGTCTCCATTGCTGAGCAAGTTCAATAAGAGACAATCACACATTTCCACAGTTGATAGTTATCGAGCTAGGACTCTGCTCGCCATAGGCGCCAATCATCGTGAGCTTTTACGAGATCTGCCAGAGACGGTAGCTTTCCTATCTTCCATAACTTCGAGATGCTAACTCACACATCC
>JAABUI010000503.1_pt1 | contig 28681 bp, 33 predicted proteins | sample 5559111 | NCBI WGS metagenome assembly JAABUI01 (sample SAMN10711870, study PRJNA513365) | rock metagenome | isolation source: Antarctica rocks | place: Antarctica: Victoria Land, Buttleship Promontory | reverse complement strand
AGGACGCTGAGACACTCTGGCATATCGAACAGTGACTTTCTTTCTTTTTGAGTGTGGACTTTGGTGCTCAGCCCTGCACCCGTACCACACGGAGCAATACGAGCAGTCTCTCCCAACCAACCGCGCTCCTCCGGTAGTAATCCAGACCAGTCTAGCCCCAAACAAGACGGTCGTTTGTTAGGCAAGACACGCAGTCAACTCGTTGCCACCTCTTCTTCTATGCTAGGAAGGACATCGTCCTCGTTATCTCTCCGTTAGTCGTGTCCAATGAACGACAGGTGGTGCAACTGGCAGGTGATGTGCAGCCCAATCTAAGGCCTGCATGAACGGCATTTTGTGATTTGCCCTCTGCGTTTCGGATTTACCGATAAGATGCACTGTGTATCTACCTAAGGCTTGGCTGGCAGTGCTGTGACTCATCCCTGCGTGATGAATCATCCCTATTCCCTAGGCGCTAGCGGATTCTTACATTTCGAAATGCAGGCACCCAATGTGCCGTCACAAGCGATGCAAAAGTATTGTTCTGCTTTTTACGACGATGTACATCGGGTGATGTCTCGATAAGGAGAGCCCAGTCACAAGTATTGTTCAGTGGTCTTCATAGTTCATTTATCCTTCCTTGATCTACGGAGCTAGCGTCCTCCAGGAGTACCTGTACAATCCTACATGTGAAATCCTCGCCTCCTCTTTCACATTCCCATAACCAGCCGCAATTACCCTCTCATCGGCCTCAAAGCCCTGTATGATCCGCAGGTATAAGGCCGTGCGGCTTCACAGCGGCAACCTCCTGGCCATGCTTGACTTTGATCTTGCCATCAATGATAAGCTGGCTTGCTCCCACGTCGACGTTGTAACGACCACTACGCTGAAAGTACTTCAAGAAGAAGCCTACGTCATCTAGACCACCGTCAAGCTTGTAGCCGGCTTTGACGAGACCAGCAAGGTGGTCGGTATCTCTGCGCCAGATCTCCTGAGTCGCGCGTGTGCATCCGCTTCAACATGGCATTGAGGATACTCGCGAATATCGGGTCCACATCTTCGTTTTCAAGCCCCCTTTCATCGTAGAATCCAGCTAGCAGAACGTCTAGACCATCACTCAACGCCATAACACAAGTCGATTATCACTGCACAATAATAAAGTCGTATTCATGCTCGTAGAGGCCCTGTGCAAAGTCGTGGCCAAACTTCCAGCAGCCTACCCTGATTGCTTGCTTTACCGTAGTACTTACGCCTTTAAATTGACTAGAGTGGCACAGGCAGTAAACGGTGAAGCCATCCCTGCCCTTGAACATTGGGGAAAGACATCTCGCTGCTATGGCCTGTGACTGGTATGACATGTGGTGGATGTAGAGCACTCTGTCCAATAGAACCACCCACCTTTTCACGTTCGAGCTGCGCAGTCCAGCACCTTCAATCTGCGACTCATTTAATTGACTCTAAGTTTGTCTCGGTCCAGGCAAACTGAGGATTTTGACACGTGGTTCGGGGGGTAAAGATGGGCCAGTGCGAGGGAAATGGGACGTGGGGGAGGTGGTCTCAAGAGACAGGATCATGAAGCACGAGCCGATGGTACCTGTCATGTCTCAGCATGACATTGGACAGGAGAGGACGGAACATACCTTGTCCGCCAGTTGTCACTGACGTGGGAAATTCTGTCAATGATTGGGGTCGGAACGACCAATCATTGCAGATGAGCTGCAGGATTTCATGGCACCTTGCCCAGCACATGCAGTGTAATTTCAATCGCTGACCGCTCCGCAGAGATATTCAGAAGTCCCGGAAACTCAAACAATAACGACAGGCTTAGTATCGCCCTCCAGGTTTTCCATTACGGTTTTCCTTTCGCCATTTTCTCCTTCAGGCTTGCCACCGTAGACAACTCCCTACGATCTTCTTCCTCGCCCGGTTTCCTTATTTCCCTTGAGCTTGTGCATGGCGGCGAAGAGCGTGGAAGCCTTCCATTTCCATCATTGTTCTGCATAAGTCTGCCAATGGCTGGACCTTTACCAACATCTGTCCCTATGGTCGGGAAAGAGCCCATTCCATTGACTTTGCCATTGCAGCCCACAGCAAGACATGTGGCGACTGGAGGGAGCTAGTGTCCTTTATCTTGATACGGATACCCTGAGGACTAGACTCCAGGAAGAAAATAATCTTATCGGGCCCATTGAAGGTATGGTTATTCCCCAGCAGAGCAAGCTGATCTCTCCAACACGAACCCGGCAACAGCAGGCGATTGATGGCTTCGAAGTCTCGACTCAGGAGAGTCTGATTCAGAGAGTCGACGCATTCCGTAGCGATCTTGTGGACATCAGCTTTAGGTGGAGGGTTGGATTCGAATTAGGCCGCAGGCTTGAATTCGTTGTAGCCTGCTTTGACACATAGAAGGACGGGACATGGACTACTACTGTAGCTATGATGAGTGAGCTGACAAGATACCTGAGGGTGTTTGAACTGACCAAGACTCTGATATTTGGAAAGGGAAGAATAAGTGCACTCACGTCAACGGGCCATGTCCATTCTGACCGAATGGATTCGTTCATCTGATAGAAGCGGTCAACCGTCTATCGACCTTCTCCGCAACTACAGAAGATCTTTGAAGCCCCGCATCCGCAAAAGACTCGGTCCCGGTGGGGATAGAATGCCAAGATGCCAAGGCGCTTGTGAAATTTCACATCAGCCTCGAGTTCCGGGCTTGGTTGTCATCAAGAGTTCTGATGTCTCCAAGGAAGTGATCTGAAAACTTGGGAACGCCGAGGGGGAAAATCTGCCGACGTTTGTATGATGGTTCTTCACGGTCCAAAACAAGGGGTACTGTTGATGGCTTGTTTACTTCACATTCGATCCCCCAGTTTTCAACTTGCGTAACCCGGTGATCCTTCGCAGAGGGACCATCTATTCCGCGCATCCGTCAATGTGCTTCTTAGCTCGAATGCATACTTTTATGGTTTTGTCGTGAAATTGAAGTTGTTATTCCATTGGTCATTTAGAAAGATCGTCTATTCTTCCAGTCGTCATTGTCAAGTCTGTACCGCTGTTTGCGTAAGCTGAGAACAATCTTTGTTGATGAGGTGTTGGTCGAAAGACGCCGTTGTATCGGATCGTTGGTCAATTGTTGAATTAAGAAAAAGATGGTAATTTCTCAAGTTGTCTAACAGTGCAGCTTTACGACGGTTCCATCTTATTAGACAGATACAAGTCTTTTGGAGGGTTTAGCAAGCTGTGACAAGTACTGAACGGAATTGATTCTTCTTTGTGATGGAGACGCCCTAATACCAGAGCAGTATACAAGACTTTCGTGATTGAGGACATCACTGTTGAAACAAAGACGGTCTAAACACCACACCAATGGACGCTTTCAAGATATCTAGTGGGCTCTGCGAATCTCGACGTACGGCGAGTGACAGACAGCATTGCAGTAGTCGGTGAGACGAGTCGCGTTTACCGACGGAAAAGACTCCACTCGGCTTTATTACTGTACGAAGCATTTTGTCAGCCGTACAGATGCAAGCAATCCCGTCCCTGAACGATAATGTCCGGCGCGAGCCCAAAGATTCTGGACCGAGGGGACCCCCTTTATAACTAGATTCGTTAATTTTGAAGCTAGCTCAGCAAGCTTCCGGTGCTGGCCTGAGGGGGAAAATTCCGATAGGCGACCCCTGAGCTACCTTAGCGAGCTTAGATCTGCACGCTCCAAGAACTCCAGTCTCGGACATCCTCGATTGATGAAGCAGCCTTGTCAGCTCATACCCGGTGTCCACCTGAATGTTGTATCTCCTACAATATTGATGAGAAGTATCAAGTCAGTCACTACAGATGCTGAACGCAGGGGTCTGATGCGTCAACTAGCCACTCGTCGCATTTTGCTAGCGGCAGTGCGCCACATGGCAAGAGGGAGCTGACGAATCGAAAACGGAAAGCGCGCTTCTCTATCCGTATTAGCCTATGTTTTTGGCTGGCTGCACTTCCATATCCGAGCGCTCTCCTGTTCCTGTAGGAGCTGGTCTGTCACATCTCACTCCACTTCACAGAAGCGTGTCGATTTTCAGAAGGATCTAACCTACATGGGCTCCAATCAGTTCCCTCTCGTGGGGCTTCGGGACGATGGAGACGGCCAATGTATGCCTCTGATCTCCACTACTATTGGTATGTCATCGAAATGTCCATGGACGTGTCCAATGAGGGTGTTCAGTCAGCTAGTGGCCCCAACCTAATTTCATTGGGTGGAGCCCGACCTGATACTCCAGCCAGACTTCACTGTAACCACTCAGGTCTCAAACAGTACGGGCAAGGACGACATCTGCGGTCTATCTCAGATAGGTAGTGGGGGCCGACTTAGTGGTCACTGCAGATCTGGTCTGTCGTGATCGCTTGTCCGCTGTATGCATCATCTGGGTGGTCCCCGGTCATTAGTGTGGCTGGCTGAAAGACTTGACAGCGGATACAGGCGCTGCACTGGCCTAGTCATGTTCGCCTACCATTGGACCTGGACTGCTGAAGATATTGAACTAGTGTCGGCCTCGACATGGCTGGACTAAATCTAGTTTGGTCTCCAGCATCGCTTTTGTCTCTATTGGCACTCATGCTGGGTGTGTACCACGCTTATGATGGACGTGGGAGCGGAGAGACAAAGGTTCTAGATCTACCCCCATGCTTTCTCCTCATTTAAAATGAACTCGTAAGAAGAGCACTCTTCTTGTGTGGAGACTTGATGCCCAGTCCGCGGCGTCCTCAATCCTGTCGTTTGCATCGTTCCTGCTGCTGCAATATCATCTATGTCTGGTGTAGCATGTTAGGCCTCAGAGGTAGTCCTCTCAGTAGGTGAACCGATTCTCAATAGAGCTGTATCTGCTGTCTCGTATGGTCTGTTGATTGACCGTCCAAAGATCGACATCAATCAAGCTCTTCTAGCCGATACAAGCCTACTTCCCCAGGTGTAACACAAGACAACCACACGCACACCATGGCTGATGGCTCCACCCTCAATGGCAGTCATCAAGAAGCAAATGGCGAGATGTCTTCTCTGACGTTGAAAGATCTATCCCTAGACCGTCCACTTGGAGTCAAGAAAGGCACTGAAGATTATGGGGGAAGCTACTCCAATACCCGTACAACACGTCGTAAGTTTTCCACTGTACATCCATGCCAGAACTACGTTGATCAACAATACAAAATGACAGGATCCAACATGCACTCAACAATGGATACTGACAGTGAGACTCGTGTCTCCTTCTCTAAGGACCAACAGATCACGGTCCTTCATGAGACGGTCATCTCAACCTGGAGCAAATTTGTGGCTGAATTTGATCAAGTTGATGAACACCTCATTGAATCCATGACAGTTGAAGGATTTTGGGAATACATTGAGCGGCAACGGCTTACATATATGCCGCATCGTGGAAGTCGATGGGACAAAGTCCTTAAGTTGGCCGAGTTCTTTGGGCTTCAGGTCTCCGGATATGCAAAGGCAATTGGGTCTTTTGTGCCAGAAAGTGAGGCGGCTGCGAAGTTAATGTGGGCGGCATCTCACACGCTATTGGAGGTAAGTCGAATTCCTTTGCTTTATCGGTGAATGGGGAGGCACTTTCAGTGTCATCAGGCTTATTGACCTGATGTCGAGCTGCTTATCCAATATCTATCGGGTCCAATTTTGCTAACTTTGAGAAGCTTGGTCCAGACAATGCACCGGCGCTGGAAACGACATTCGGCGCGTTCTATGAACTTGGACTATCACTCTCACTCCTTCTACGCCATAATGAGCTCCTGTACGCCAATAGCCACATCCGTATGGAGGTTGCTCAGGCCTTCAATGCCATGCTCGGTCTGGTCCGAGACGTGAGCACTTTTTACCATGCCCAGGTGAATGGTATGCTGGCCAATGAGACCACATTGGACTTCACGACTCTTTTTAGAAGACAAGTCCGGGAATTTTCCTCTCGGAAGAACCGTGTCGTGGATTCAATGTGGAAAGAAAGACTCGGCGAGGGTGAATCTATGGAAATTACCACACTTCGATCCTGGCTTAGCCCTCGTGACCGCATGCTAGAGAAACTTCACGAAGATCGAACACTCACTCCAGACCAACGGGACGAGTACACCTGTGAATGGTTTCAGAGGCAGCTGTTGGACTTCTCCAGAAGTGGGGACCACATTCTTGCTCTTCACGGCCCTGAAGGCTGTGGGAAGACATATCTCTCTCGTTGGATCGTTGAAAGACTGCAGAGACCACTAAGTAAAAAGATTCGTAAGCCAGCCTGCTCATAAATTTATCATAAAAGATTTCGCTCATCCAGAACATTCTAGATGAGACCCTTTTCTACACCGTCGAAGCTGACATCCCAAGCACGAAAACATCGCTGGCTGTTGCCATGAGCCTAGTGCTACACCTTCTTGAGAAGAACGTCGGCGATACGCGTCTGTTTAATACCCTCACCAAGGCCTATGATCTTTCGATAACGAAGGATGTCAGTGCTAGCAAGCAGGAGGAAGCTTTGTGGAAAGCATTGGACGTCGGATTGGATCAATTCAAAGGCGGCAAAGATCACCTCATGATCGTGATTGATGGTATCGACGAGCTCAAGAATTGCGACAACATCAAATCGGTGATGGATCGTTTGGGCTCCTTCACTTCGCAACATAGCAGGCTTCAGGCCATTACTCTGTCCCGAAACTCCCCTCCAAACCCGAATCATGGAAAGGTCCAACCGTTCCAATTCAGACCCGACCACACACACGAAGACCTCCGACATATTGCAGAGCATACACTGCACAAGAGCGTGCACTACCGGGACCAGAGTGAACACAAGCAGGAAGTCATCGTCGATCAGCTCATCCACACAGCGCAGGGAAACTTCCTTTGGCTGCTTTTGACGATTTATTTTCTTCGGAAGGAGTCATCTCATGAGGGGTTTGAAAAGGCTGTCAAAGCTGCTAAAGATACTCCTCAAACGCTGGAACAGACCTTTAAGAGGATTTTTGACACTGCTGTCGACTTATCCCGGTCGGATGCCCATCTAGTTTTGTCATGGCTTCTGGTTGCGGAACGGCCATTGGCATTGTCGGAGATTAAGAATCTTCTCCAGGTCGATCTGCACAAGGGTCACAGTGTCGAGCGTAAGACTGACTTGAGGAAGGACATCCATGACACGTTAGGGCCTCTGGTGATGTTCCAGAATGATTTCGTCAGATTCCGACACCCAGCCATTCGAGACTACCTGATGGGCGTCCAATCTAATGGAACTTCAAAGCTTCTCGAGCCACGAGATGCCCAGAAGGACTTCACGACGAGGCTTCTGGCCTACTGCAAATTCAATATTACCCAACACCAAGAGCCATCGTTGGAGGTGATTGGAAAGACGCATGTGAACGAGCTCTTCGGCCAGTATGTCTTGCTTGAGTATGCAGTACGAAACTGGACCCACCATTTCCGATGTTCGTCCCTGCACCCGGGAGAATCATTCCAGCTTCCTACCGACTTCAAGGGAATCTTCCCGGGCTCCACACTGATGGCCATGCTTGAGTGGGCTTGCTGGTCACCTCAAAAAACCAGCCAGGAATCGTATGAGCTCGCACTACGTGTGCGAGAGTCGACATTCACCGAAAATCATGAGTGCGTGCTCCAAAGTTTGATCATCTGCGGGACGTATTTCAGGAAGTCAGGCAAGATCACAGAAGCTGGGAATTGCTTCTATGGTGCTTCACGCATCGGCCAAGCTGTGCTACGCAAAAATCACACGCTCATTCTCACTTGTGCGACGACATTCTTACTAGTCACCGAGACCATCACCAGCACGACTCGCACAGAACTCACGACCCGAAAAGAAGAGACGCTAAGATTCGTCATTGATACCTACAAGCATCAACATGGGCAGTCCCATGATCTTGTGATTAAATATTACAACATGCTTGCTCAACTTTATGTCGAGATTCGCGAGGAACAGAAAGCCGAGTCTGTCTGGCGAGAGCTTCGAGAGATTGTCGTTGGACGCTTCGGCAAGGGCTCTGAGGAAGAGACGAGTATATCCGAGCAGCTTGTCGTTGTGCTCAAGAAAAGCGAAAAGAAAACGGACGTGTTTGAATACGAGAAAGGTATATTTGATATCACCACCGAACTCGAAATATGTGACATGCGCCGAATTCAATTGACTTTGGAGCTGGCGTTATCCTATGAATCGCGTAAGGAGCTATTCATGGCTGAGGAGCTCTACATCACACTTTGGAGGCGCTTAACCGAGCGCTGCCATCACTCTCATCATGACGACGGAGTAGAGATACACATCCACATGGTCGAAGTCGCTCTCGAATACGTGAGATTCTTGCGACGTTGTCACCGTCACGAAGAAGCTTGCAACATCCTGATCTGCGTATGGTCCGAGTATCAAGAATACACTTTTGAATCGGAAACCCTTTTCCTACGATTGAAGGTTGTCGGCGAACTTATGCGGGCCGTCAGCCTGCTGTCGCTCTCCATTGTTGTGTTCAAGAAGTGTTGAAGTTGGTTCAAGTCCCGAAGCATCACTGAACATACGGCATCTTGCGAGGTTTTGATCGCTGAAGTTACGGAAGAGATCATCACGACGACTTCCTCAAGCACAGTCTCCACCTCAACCACAAGATCCACAACAACGTCGGCGACCACCGAGACTGTCATCAAAGAGGTTTTCGAATCGACACTGACCCGCAGAGAAGTAACGTCAGAAACAATCTCGGTATGCAAGAGCCTCATATCCTACCACATGAAGCTAAAACAATGGTCACAAGCCATTGAGGTCACCAGGAGATCCCTTTCCGTCATATGGAAATTCGTTTTATCTGGGGCTGGAACCATTGCTTTGCCCCAGAATTTCGGACATGGGGCGATTGAAATTGCGATCAGTTTGGCCATCTGCCATCATCGCTTGCATCATTTCCACGAAGCTGAAGAGATTTACGTTCGCATCTATCGTGCTTGCAGAAATTCCTGCCACATTGAAGACGGTGGTTTCGTTCGAAGTTACGAGGTGCTCATCAAGTTCTATGAGGAGCATCATCACTGGCGCGGAATGATCGAAGTCTATCAGGAGCTCCTCGTTCAGTATCGCAAGACGTTGGGAGCGACTCATAAATTGACGATTCGAACACTTTACATCCTTGGCTCTTTGTGCGCTGAGCATGGCCATGGTGTTGCTCAAGAGTACTACTTGGAGATTATTGAAGTGCTGAACCATGGATCCAAGGTCTGCCACGTTGATGCTTTGGAGGCCATGTTCATCCTGTGCCGTATTCACTATGAGGAAGGGCACTGGCACAAGTTGAAGATTGTCTGCAAGATCCTCTGGGAGACTTGGAGAGACCAGCACCATGGGCATGACAAGTTCACTGCTGATTTCATAGGGGTATTATACCTACGATACCGATACGTGCTGGAGCATCATGAGATCTGCGAATACTCAATCCTTCGGAAGTTGGCCCTAGAGTATCGCAATACTTGCATCAAGGTCTTCGGGGCGGCTACTTCGATTTCAATCAAGGCCTCCATTGAATTGGCTGAAATATGCATGAGGAACGAGACCTACATGCACGAAGCCGTATCCATCTACGAAGAGGTCTTGACGATCATCAAGACCACCACTACCACCACCACGACTACAAAGACATCCATTGTCTCCACCACGACCATGACCAGGATCAAAGAAAGCTTGACGAAAGGATACGTCTCCATCTGTAACCATGGATCGGTGTCCTCAACGACCATTGAACGCGCGATTACCGTCATTCAAGAGCGCTTCGAACACCTTAAGATAACATTCGGCTACACCCACCTCGAGACCTTAACTTGCCTCCGCGAATTAGTTTCCTTGCAATTGAAGATAAAGAAGCAGGAGTCGCATACCGTCATTGTACGAACACTCGCCACAACGATCATCGAAATCATCAAGACCGAAACGCATTCCAAGAGCCTTCACGAGACTGCAAAGTTCCTGGGCGATATTTACGTCGACTGTGGACTTCTTGAACAAGGCCGCGTCATGATCGAGGAATTACGCCTACAAATTATCACCGGTGCTCCCAAGGACCAGTCTGGCTTCAAGCTTGACAAAGCCGTTGGCAAAGTCTCCTACGTCTTCCTCGTGACGTTTGAGCAAGTTATCCGAGGACAAGTCATTAGCTACTCAGAGATCATGGCCGACCTTCTCACAGAGACATATCTGTATGAATCCTACCACCGTTGTATCAAGTCTCAGAACGACATTACCGTGGTACTGGTACATGCAGCTCGACTGCGAGCCTTCTTGGCAGGTCATGGTCGCAAAGCTCAAAAGGAAATTCTGCAAAAGGAGTCATTCGAGATCTTCATCAAGAAATTCGAAGCCGTCATCAAAAGACGAGACGATATCGGATTCACCTTCTACCTAGGTTTACTCCACGAGCTCGAGAAAGAAGTGCGGGATGTAAGCATCGGCAATGCTGCATGCGCTGGCAGCATCACTGTGGTCAAAGAACTTCTGAATGCAGGCAACTACCAAAAGGCATACGATGTCGCCGCCTGCGCCCTCGGGTTCATCAATCAACAGCGGGCCTTCCACCTCTTGCAAAACGTTCCATACGGCTTCCAGCTTTCAGCACTCATGGTTGGCCGTCATCTCGATAGGCCACTTGCTGCGGACATTAATCCCAAGCTTCGGGAGAACATGTTGGAACTTTCCCGAAACATCATTCGCGAAGTTCTGAAGGCTTGCAAAGACTCTAAAATCGATTTCGTTCGACTCAAGCTACGTGAATTGAATGATTTTGCAGGTCTTTTGGGAGAGCAGGGGAACTTCGCTGATCTTGAGGTAAGAAATTCACAATCCAATAACTCTGTACCATGCTGATAATATGCTTTAGTGGTTGCTTGATCTCTTATGGTCCTCACGCGAGTTCCAGCAAAATAAATCAAAACAAAACATCATCGCCATTGGCCGCCACTTTGTACAAGCCCGCTACCTCAACAAAGATCGTCGCTCCCGTGCCATTCGACTTTGCGAAGATATCTGCTACAATCTCCGTCGGGTTTGGGGCTCATTGGATCCCAAGACCTTGGAAATGTCCGACCTCCTCTCACAGCTCTACACATCCATGGGTCATTACCGCGAAGCCCAAGGCGTGCATGAGAACGTTCTCCGACTAGTAGTCGAGGGCGACGATGGTGACGACAGGACTCATGACACCATGGAATCGGAACCAGCTCGGAACCAGCTCGACCTGCTCAAACAGAGCTACCTCCGACTTCAAGGTTGGGACAAATCTGCTGCCTCATACAAGGAACTCGTTCATTCAGTGATCCAAATGTACAAGGGCCAGCCAGGATGGAAAGACGTCGGTGGAGCAGAAACGTGGAATTTCAGCAAGGAGAAACCTTCTGATACATTGGGCAAATTCGTCGCGCCAAAGGGCGCGGATTGGGAATTTGTGAAGAGGGAGGACCTCGATGACCAAGGCGATGCTCGTGAACACAAAGGCTCACATCTTCCATGGGTGTGAAGCGTGCCACAAGCAATTGGGGCATTGGTGAGGTCCAGCGCGTGCTGCATGGCTCCTCAGGAAAGCCCAATTCCATGAATGGGCAAACAAATGGCGTTGGGAAGCAGCAAGCGCCGAAACCCATGCTCTTGGATGATGACGATGATGGCTATGAGAGTGCGACTGAGGGACCAAAGCCAAAAGGTATCAAGGCATGAGTTGTAGTGGCTGGGGCAATGACGTTAAGGCGTAGGAAATGATGACGCTGAAGGATTAACGTACAATCATCCTAATTCTTTTCTTGATCATTATAATTTTACATAGTTGTCGGTGCTGATAGTCACAATGAGAATTCTATCTTCCTCATCCCCTGCTACGGACTCAGGCCGTCCTTTGCCATCCTCATACCAGCGATCACGCACCAATCTCAAGTCTATCATTAGGGAACTAGACCCAGTATACTTTACAATTGCGGGCATGGAATTTTCTGGACCGTGGGTAGACACGGTGTGTACTCACTCCCAAATAGACGATTCAATGACCTGACAACTCGGACAAAGTGAAGACCCGTGTGGTATCAAGCTCTCCGTGTGGTTCCGAGATTCAAGCCCACGGCCCTTGAGGTCTCGGAATCTCCTCTTTTTCTCCCCACATCTCTCGGAAATTTAGCGGAACTCTGTAGCCATTCACTCTACACGTGGTGTTCCAAACCGTCGCTTCGGGCTTGCCGAGACTCCTATTGCACTTGTGTCAATTATTCTCATGGTTGCACCGCATGTGGTGGCGAATTGAGCAGCATCTTTCATTCCCTAGGCCGCAAAACTTCCTAGTACGTTCAAAGTCTAAATAATATCCACTCTCTCCTCATTTCTTGGTATTAAAATTTGAGATTAGCCGGGCGGTCTATGCATTTCAGTCGAATAGGCCTTGCCACGAAATACTCGGTTTTAGGCACACGCCGCTCAATTTCGTCTAGAACCTACTATGCTTAAGAAGATTGTTGTCTCTCCTACGACATTTGCTCCCTCATTGCTGGTACTACCATATGCTAAAGCTTTAAGTTTTGGAGCTTTGAAGGTGACTATGCGCCTGCGGCGCTATCAAAGTATCAGGTCCTCTGGTGGAAAACGAGACCTGAGTCTCTTCATCCACCACCATCACGTTCATTGCCACGATGCTCCTTGCGTCATAGCCATCGCGATCTTCGAGTTTGGTTGAGGCCAGGCGTATAAGTTCTTCCTATTGCTGTGTTTTGCTGCAGGATAGTCTGCCTAAGTCTCTACAATGGCTTCTGCACAACCATCAAGGCAGCCATTACCGCCTGACGATAATCGTGGGGCTGCCGTTCTCATAGTCTCTTGGATTTTCCTTTCTCTTGCAACCATCACTGTTGTTCTGCGACTGATTACTCGAGGCGTACTTCGTAGAACCCTTGGTTGGGATGATCATACGATCGTCATTGCACTGGTGTGATTTGTTATCGAGGATTCAAGCAATATAAACGCTGACATTTTCAGGTCTTCGCATTCATTCAGAATGTTCTTTCCATATTTCTGTATAATAGTGGATTCGGCAGCAACATCCAATATTTGTAAGCGTTCTCCCCCCATAGAATTCTCATAGTAAAAGAAGTATAAGTCGTAAGACACGACTAAAAGCGAAGTCTATCCATCCGTATCTCGCACCTTGGCGGTTGTTCTTTGTGAGAGAATTCTGACAGAGGGATCATCATCAGGCACCCTTTGCAAATACAAAACGTAATCAAACTCATCACCATCATCATCATACTCCATACTTGGGGAACCTTCGTCGTACGAGTCTCCGTGTGCTTATTCGTCTTGCGACTTGTGCCTGCGAAATATAGGACGTTTCGTCGAGGGACTTGGGGACTCATGATATTCTTTGCTCTTGTCACGACTTCAACATTCCTGACAGTATGTCTTCAATGCATACCAATTCAAGGGACCTGGGATAGGTCTATCCAGGCACAGTGCATTCCACTACAGGATGTGGGCATTGTCACTAAGCTTCAAGGAGGTAAGTAAGGTGCCTCATCTGCGCTGGCATGGCTCACAGTCTTCTAGCTTTCGCTGTTCTCATGGACCTGCTCTGCGTCGCTTTACCCATGGTCTTCCTGCGGCGCCTAAACGTAAAATTACGTGACAAGATAGCTCTTTTCGTTATCTTGGGACTTGGACTCTTGTAAGCATATATGATGCCTTTACAGAGGTTTTCGGAAGCCTGTCAGGCTGAAAATCATCAGTACCGCAGGGACTGCTCTAGCTAGAACAATTCTAATTAACCTGGCTAGCTCGAATCTAACATGTAAGCGGTTCTCCTTCCCTCGTGTCCTCCGAGCTAAGTATAAGTCAGGGGATATTGTACCGACTGCGATTTGGGCCACGTAAGACCCCCATATCTCTCCGGCGATTTACCGCCATTCCCCTACCCAAAGAAAAAGCCGCTGACCTGAAACTTCAGGCTCGAACAAAATGTTGGAATCATTGTTGCCTCGATTCCCGCCCTTCGTCAGCTTTTCACGGTTTTCAGTCGACACGGCAATCACAGCTCTGACACACCACAAAAGACGGCCCGTCGTGGTTGCAGGCTACCAAAACGAAAATCTCAAATGAAAGACTCTGGTGACCAGATTCGGCTCAGTGATGGGTCTGGGGAGAGCAATGGAAAAGGACTCAAGGGTTCGGATCTTGAAGGAGGCACATTACCCAGGCGGATGAGCTACCAGCCAAGACTGGCAGGGCTTGGACTTGCAGTCTGCAGCGACCAAGACGAGAAACTAGAGCATGATTTGATGCACCACGAGGACGAGAAGCTGAGTCCACGGGAGACACCATGGGCGACTCCCCGAGTAAGCCCTCGCTTGGGGTCACTGGGTTCTCGGTCTGGAAGTTACTCATGCACGATAAAAGGGGGAGCGTATACTATAAAGTAACAAGGCCTTTGTTGAATACAGATGGGCGTTCTTTTTGCTAGTTCATGGCATATATTAATTTAGTGGGAAAGCGATGAGTGTTATTGCTTGTTTGGTAAGCTGTAGGGAAATTGAGTACAAGTCGTGTATCCCTTCGCAGTGAACATCGTTCCATAAGGGCTTTCTCTGCCTGCTATCCAGTGCCGCAACCCTAATTGTTCGGGTCTTTTTAGGCATACTCCCTAATTTGATCCCCAGAGTCTTGGGTGATGGTCGAAAGCTAGCAGTCTTTTCTGGAATTCGGCTGGGGTTCCTCAAGCCTGCTCTGTTTTTCTGTATGAGGCCAAAGATGCTCTGATTGTATCCAGTGGGACGACGAAAATGAGAGGACATGTAGACAGTTCTATATCTTCGGACGAAAGGCAGTTCAATCCCGAGTACGAAGGGGCAGTACCAACTGGAGATCCCTTTATAGCTCTGCATAGACAATTAATTAACTTGATCTTTACAACCAAACTAATTCTTGACGTCGGCATACATCAGAAACATTGTTGTCGTCGGCAAAAGTGACATTTCGGCCGCAATGCTCCATGCACTCTCACACGCTAGTTATTGTCCCGGGGACCGCCAGTCTAGCAATCTGCCTCAACCCCTTCATGCCCACCAGAATGGGGACAATGGGAACCTCAATGACATCCATCATGAAAGTGTTCCCTCGTCTTATAATCTGACACTCCTAATCCGTCCTCACGAATCACCCCCGCCTCTCTGCTCTGTCAACCACCATGAGATTGCATACAACCACGGAGATCTGACCAGCGCCTTCCGGAATGCCAGTGCAGACGTTGTGATCTCCGCCATCGCCCCCTGCAGACGTGCCTTTCCAGAAGAATCTCATCGACGCTGTTATCGCCGCTCATGTCCGTCACCCCATCCCATGCGAGTTCAGTTACGATACAGAGTATTCGGAGGTGAAGGAAGCATATCCACCTGCTAAGGCGAGAGCAGAAATATTGGAATACCTGAGGGAAAAGAGAGAGATCCAGTATACGGGAATAGCTACAGGATGCTTGCTTGGTGTCACGAAAGGGCTACTAGGGTTCGACTTGCCTTGGATCACTGCAACAATATATGGAACTGAAGATGAGAAATTCCCTTGTAGCACATTGCCCTGGATTGGTGATGTCGTACTACAGGTTCTCGAAGATTTACGAAGGGAAAATAACGATGGATAACCGAGATATCTTAAGAGGCCGGAGCTCGTGAGTTGTCAGAACAAATTACTGGCTGCGATAGAGACGGTGGAAGGTCGAGAATGGGAGGCTATAAGAGCGAATATTGATGAATGTACGGCAGAGGCGGAGAAGAGTGGAGAAAGCTTTTCTAGACGGGGCGATGATGTTGTTAGAGAGAGGACTGCTCTTCGGGGAAGGGGGCGACTTAGGTGTTTGGGATCAGAAGAATGAAAGCGAGCGGACGAGAAAGCAGAGGGTAGAAAAGATTGTGAAATTGGTTGTGCAGAGGGTGAATGGGGAGAGTGGGGCGAATTGCGGTTGTGGATAGACTTGGGTATTCTCGTCATTAGAATCTTCTTTCGCTCTATGGTCTCATACTGACTTTAGCAGGGCTAGTGATCACTTCGAACAAATCTTATCAAAACATATCCACACGTTCTTCCTCTGTTGCTTGAAGAAAACCATGCAGATGAACAACCTGCAATCAAGGCTCGAATGATGGTCCGAGTTGGGCTAGCGCAGCCCTAATCTACGCCAAGACGCATAATCTTAGCGCGGTCAAGGATTCGCGCCTTCGACGCGAGTTCGCGATTTGCAGCGTATTGTCAATCTCAAAGAGCACAATTCTGGCTCGAAATACAGCAATGGCATCCCAGAATTTGACTGACTAGATGTTTCAAATCTGAGCAACTCAAACTGCAATGTCTAAAGCTGCTCGTCTCGCAGAGCTACGAGCGCTTCGGGCTTCTGGGAAAACACGCCTCTCTACGTACCAAGTTGCAGATGAAGAGAACTTATATGACGAAGTTGATGAGGAAGGATACAAGAAAGTTGTCAGGTCTCGGCTTGATCAAGACGACTTCATCGTCGACGATAATGGCGAGGGATACGCAGACGACGGCCGTGAAGAGTGGATGGGTGAGAAAAGGTATGATAGTGCTAGCGGGAGTGAGGAGGAATTGCCATTGAAGGGGAAGGCCGGTACGTTTCCACGCAGGTGAGATGAAGACCACGGTAAACTGACCTCTATTCAGCGAAAAGAAAACGCGAAGAAGATCAGGAGAAAGTCGAGAGGACGAACAATAACATCAACAAATATTTCAATAATAGGCCCGTTGCCGCCGCGCCAAAACCTAAGGTTCGACCTCCATTCGGTGAACAGCTGCAAGTTACTGACTAGCAACACAGCCAGTCGCCACGGTCGAGGATGCCGCCTTCATGGCCGACCTTCTAGGCGAAGTGGATGTCAATATAACCTGCCGTCAACCTCTGAAGAGCGTCAAAACTGCTGCTCGACGCAAGACACGTGTGCTCTCGCCCCCAGTATCTCAAGAAAAGAAAGTCGCCCTTCCAAAGTCAAGTCACGGCAACAAAGCTGCCCATTTGCTAAACACACCACCATTGGAGCCAGCCTACGGCGACGATGATTATATGGGGGGGATGGACGACGAGGCCTTCCCGCCGAGCGATCCTATACCTTCATCGCCAACGACCAATGCCGTCGATCGCAAGGGCCAGCAGCAGGCCAAGGCGGAGGAAGAAGATGACGATATGATGGAGGTAGCTCAAGCCAGTGGAGATCACAAAGTCAAGTCTGCAAGTATCAATATGTCTGGATCACGGCCTGCTCCTAAGATCGCCAAAGCCCCCGCATACCCTTCCCCTGCCAGCTCATCACCAACTCGTCCTCCCGCCGACGTCGTCGATGCTTCGGCCTGGAATGACGTTACGTCAAAGCTCAATGTCTTGAGTAGTCAGGAGCCGGCGACTGCCAGCTTTGGCAAGCTCAAGTATGAAGATGCTACGGAAGAGGATGGCAGTCTCCGCTTTTTCTGGACGGACTACACAGAAGTCAATGGCAGCCTGTGTTTGTTTGGGAAGGTCAAAGACAAGAAATCGGGTGCTCATGTCAGTGCATTCGTCAAGGTGGACAACATACTGCGAAAGCTATACTTTCTCCCAAGGACTTACCGCCAGAAATATGGCCGAGACACATCCACTGAAGTGGAGATGGGTGATGTATACCAAGAAGTGGATGAGACGATGACAAAACTTCGAGTAGGCATGCACAAGATCAAACCGTGCTCCAGAAAATACGCCTTTGAACTTCCAGACATACCGAAGGAGGCAGACTACTTGAAGCTCATGTATCCATACGACAAGCCCGCGCTTCCAATCGGTATGCAGGGAGAGACTTTTTCCCACGTATTTGGTACAAACACCGCACTTTTCGAGCAATTCGTCCTATGGAAGAATATCATGGGTCCGTGCTGGCTGAGTATTGACGGTGCCCACCTTGCACCAATGAACAATGCCTCTTGGTGCAAATGCGAAGTTCAAGTCGCTTCTCCAAAAGCCATTTCTGCTCTGAACGAGTCCGACGCTCAAGATGCACCTTCCCTTACATTCATGAGTATCGCCTTGAGGACCACTTGGAACGTGAGGGAAAACAAGCAAGAAATTCTCGTCGCAAGTGCACGTGTCTACGAGAATATTTGTCTCACCGACACAAGACGTACGGAGGAGTTACCATGCAAAACGTATACATTCATGCGCCCTGTAGGTGGTTCTTTCCCAACAGGGTTTGATGCGCTTTGCAAGAAGCAGCGTGGAACCATCATGCTCGACAAGACTGAGAACATCTTACTGGCGAAGTTCCTGGCCTTACTGGAAAGAGCTGATCCCGACGTTCTGATGGGCCACCAATTGCAAGATGTAGACTATCCCGTCCTGTTGAGTCGATTCCGCGAAAAGAAGACACCAGGCTGGCACAGAATTGGAAGGCTGAGGCGACACGACTGGCCAAAGAATATGGGCAAAGGTGGAAGTAGTTTCTTTGCAGAGAGGCAGCTGATTTCTGGACGGTTGCTTTGTGACGTGGCCAATGACATGGGCAGAGTATGTATCTTGGTTCTTCCTTGTGGGAACATGCTAATATGCTTGTAGTCCTTGATGACTAAGTGCCAGTCTTGGACCTTGACCGAAATGTGTGAAGTCTACCTGGGTGAAGGGAACTCGCGCCGCGAGATTGATAACGATGCTGCTCTCAAGACCTGGGCTACTTCGAGAGAAGGCCTTCTCAATTACGTCAACCATTGTGAGGCTGACACATACTTCGTCGCTGCTATCGCTCTAAAGGTCCAGATCTTACCGCTGAGCAAGACTCTCACGAACTTGGCTGGAAACTCTTGGGCACGAACTTTGAGCGGAACGAGAGCCGAGCGAAATGAGTACATTTTACTGCATGAGTTTAACAAGAACAAGTACATCTGTCCAGACAAAATCTTTGGTAAAGGCAAAGCGCACGTCGAAGAAGAGACACCAGACGGAGAAGAAGGCGTCGATGTAAAGAAGAAAGACAAATTCAAGGGTGGTCTTGTCTTTGAACCCGAAAAGGGGCTTTACGACAAATTCATTCTGGTCATGGACTTCAACAGTTTATACCCCAGCATTATCCAGGAATACAACATCTGTTTTACGACAGTCGACAGGTCGGAGAAGGTAACAAATAAGCTCAAATTCCTGTGTATAGGAAATGGCTGACAACGAATAGTCCGAGGATGAAGAGAAGGTCCCAGACATTCCAGCGGATCAAGATCTGGGTATCTTGCCGAGACTTATCGCAACGCTCGTTAGCCGGCGAAGGCAGGTCAAGAGTCTCATGAAAGATAAGAAAGCTACAGGAGAACAGATTGCTACTTGGGATATCAAACAATTCGCCTTGAAATTAACTGCTAACTCTATGTACGGATGTCTCGGCTACACACAATCCAGATTCTACGCGCGACCTCTTGCGATGCTCACAACCTTTAAGGGTCGAGAGATTCTAAGAAGTACTAAAGACCTTGCAGAAAGCACGCAGCTGCGCGTTATTTATGGAGATACTGATTCGGTCATGATCAATACAAATGCCGACAACATGGAGGAGGCGCTCAAGGTTGGCAATGAGTTCAAGCGCTCTGTCAATGAAAAGTATAAGCTGCTGGAAATCGACATTGACAACATCTTCCGAAGACTCTTACTTCATGCAAAGAAGAAGTATGCTGCTATCAACATGGTCGAGGTTGAAGGCAAGTATGTAGACAAGCTGGAGGTGAAAGGACTCGACATGAGGCGAAGAGAATACTGTGCACTGTCCAAAGAGGCCTCTTCACGTCTGTTGAATCTGATCCTGTCTGGTGAAGAGCCTGAAATTGTGGTCGGCAAAGTCCATGAATACCTCCGAGAGCTTTCTGAAAGAATGAGAGAAGAGAAAGTTCCGGCCCAGAAGTACATCATCTTCACCGTAAGATCAAGAAGTGACCCCTCCGATATACCTAGATGTTAACATTTCTCCAGAAACTCGGCAAGAATCCCAAGGATTATCCCAACCCTGACAGCATGCCCCAAGTACAAGTCGCCCTTCGCGCCCTCGCTCAGGGCAAAACCGTCCGCGTCAACGACGTGATCTCTTATATCATGACCGCACTCAAGGAAGGTAGCACATCAGCGCCACATGAATCCACCGCCAAACGCGCCTACGCCCCTGCAGAGGTCACATCAGCCTCAAGTACCTTGAAGCCAGATGTAGATTGGTACCTTTACAAGCAGATCTTCCCGCCCATTGAGCGTCTTTGCGCGCCCATGCCTGGTACTGATGCAGCACATCTAGCCGAGTGTCTCGGCTTAGACACGAGAAAGTATTCGATTGCTTCAAATTCAAGCTCGAATCAAACAGCAGATATATCGCCCCTGGAATCTCAAATACCGGATAGCGTACGCTTCCGAGACTGCGCTCGCCTCTCGCTCACATGTCGATACTGCAAGAACAATTCTGTTTTCGAAGGATTAGCGGCTTCAATCGCAACTGTGACACCAGAGGGCATCACATGCGGCAATACCGACTGCAAGCGCCTGTTTTCTACTCTCACTATAGTCAGTCAACTCGAACATGCTATTCGCCTCCAAACCTCCAGATACTACGACGCCTACCTAGTCTGTGACGACAGCTCTTGCGGCAATCGTACACGGCAGATGAGTGTGTATGGTCATCGCTGCCTTGGTCCACGAGGCCGAGCAGAAGGTTGTCTGGGTCGCATGAGATACGAGATGGGCGAAAAGGAAGTGTACAATCAATTGCTCTATTATCGGGGATTGTGGGATGTTGAGGGAAAGGCTCTTGTGGCAGGAGGAGGTACGGCGGAGGACAGGGAAAAGGCGAAGGCTGTGGCGGAGTGGAATAGGGAGAGATTTGGAACGTGTAGGAATGTGGTGGAAGGATATTTGAAGAGATGTGGGAGGGTCTGGGTGCAGATGGATGGACTGTTTGGGTTTGCAATGCCCAAGTGAGTGAAACTACACTGGGGCTTGTACTGTGAATCTTCGCTGTGGTGTTTGGATATGCATTGGGTAGTGACTCACGCATGATGTTCTCGAAAGCCATCAAGCTAGCGTTTCGGTTTTTTATTTCAAGCACCGCATCGTCTGTGACTCAATTAAAAGATACCTACTTTATGTGCAAGTGGTCGCAGTCTGGCTCGCGAGGCTCACATTCGAAAATTGCTTAGCTAAGCAGTCTTGGCACTCGATCGCGCACGGAAATTCGGCCCTGCGATTTCGATATTGTCACACAGGACTGTCGCCCTTGACTGATCTATCTAGACCCGCTCATTTCTACTCCCTCAATATGTCTCGATTTTTCACACAAGGTGACAGCTCCAGCGAGAGCAGTTCTTCCGATGAGGAGGAGCTCTACAGCGATCGGGAAGGCGAGGAAAAGTCCGAGGAGGAATCCAGCAACGAAGAAGAGGCGTCTGAGGAAGAATCATCTTCGTCAGAAGATGAAGGAGGGAAATCTGGTGCCTCGAAATTCTTACGAGAAGCAGCTTCGAGTGATGAGAGCGACGATGAAGACAAAGTTACAGTGGTAAAAAGCGCCAAAGACAAACGACTTGAGGAGCTGGAGGGTGTTGTAAGGGTCATCGAGAATGCTATCAAGATCAATGACTGGAGTTCAATATCAACAGGTAGGATCTGGAGACCCTCACAAGCTAAGGATACAAAATTAATACGAGGATCAAGAATTCGACAAGTTGAATAGACAGGTTGAGAAGATCAAGGAGAAGACGCCGAAACAGTACATAAAGACAATCTCAGATCTTGAGGAGTTCATGAACGAGGCCATCGCAAAACAGAAGGTTTCCACAAAGAAAATGAATGCAACAAACGCTAGAGGCCTCAATGCAATGAAGCAAAAGATCAAGAGAAATAACAAAGACTACACTGCTGAGATCGAAAAGTATCGAGAAGACAAGTTTGAGTACCTATTGTCAGAAGAGGAGGAAGAGACGGAGCCCGTGCCGAAACCCAAGAAAGCCAAGGCGGTTTACTTTGAGGGTCTCGATGCTGGCGACGATGAAGGGTTCTCGACTGTCGGCCGTGGAGGCAAGACCTTACAATATACCCCGGAGAGCATCCTCAAGCATTTGCGATCAATCGTGGAGTCTCGAGGGAAGAAGAACACGGACCGTGCTGAGCAGATCAGGGTCATGGAAAAGCTACTTGAAGTCGCTGACACCCCTTATCGAGAAATCCGAGTTCTATTAGCATTGATTTCTACGCGATTTGACCTGACTACTGGATCGACTGCGACATTCATGTCTCAAGAGAATTGGAAAAGTGCAGAGCACGAATTCAGCAGACTACTGGAAACATTAGAATCGAACCGCAACATGATTGTTCTTGAGAATGCCGAAGAATGGGAGGATGACGACAAACCACCCCAGCCTGCCGCTGGCGAGAGTCTCAAGATACCAGGCAGCGTCGTTTCCGTGGTCGAGCGACTTGACGACGAGCTTACCCGATCGTTACAGCATATCGATCCTCATACAGCGGAATATATCGAAAGACTAAAGGACGAGCAGGCTCTCTATAGCAATATACTACGTGCTTTACTTTACATCGAAAACCTGAAGAAAGATTCCAAGCTTGAGTTGTCAGACGATGGAGCAAATCGTATCGTAATGAGAAGGCTTGAGCATGTCTATTTCAAGGTAGGTTTTCTCCACGAAGATGTTCTGCTGTACTAACCTCTTTTCCAGCCCGCTCAGATTGTGCATATTCTCGAAGAAACCGCCTGGAAAGCAATCCCATCTCAACTCGACTCAGAAATTACTCCTCGCAAGAATGATTTGAATATTGACACCCTCGTTCAGACCCTCAGCACATACCTCTTCAAACACAGCGCTGACATAATCCGAGCGAGAGCCTATCTATGCCAGGTGTATTACTTTGCACTTCATGACCAATATTACAAAGCTCGAGATATGCTTCTGATGTCACATTTGCAGGAGACCATCGGTAATTTCCCCATCAACACTCAAATCCTTTTCAATCGTACTTTAGTTCAAGTCGGTCTTTGCGCTTTCAGAGCAAATTTGGTATACGAGTCACAAAACACGCTGCAAGAGATTTGCGGTAGTGGCAGACAAAAAGAACTTTTGGCGCAAGGTGTCATGATTCAAAGATACTCGCAAGTCACGCCAGAGCAAGAACGTCTGGAACGACAGCGTCAGTTGCCATTCCACATGCACATCAATCTTGAGCTTCTTGAATGTGTGTATCTTACCTGTTCAATGCTGTTGGAGATTCCTCTCTTAGCACAGACTGGTTCTTCGCCAGACATCAAGAAGAGAATCATCAGCAAAACCTATCGCCGTCTCTTGGAGTTTAATGAGCGTCAAATATTCACAGGGCCACCTGAGAACACCCGAGATCATGTCATGCTAGCTTCCAAATCCCTAGCTGCTGGCGAATGGAAGAAAGCAGCAGAGCTGATCAGCTCGATCAAGATCTGGGAGCTGATGGCAGAGCCTGATAAAATCAAAGCCATGCTCTCTGCACAGATACAGGAAGAGGGTTTAAGGACCTACCTGTTCACCTACGCTCCGTTCTACGACACACTTGCCGTCAACACTCTAGCCTCAATGTTCGAGCTATCGGAGCGAAAGGTCGCAGCTGTTGTCAGCAAGATGATCTCACACGAAGAGCTAGCAGCCGCTCTCGATCAAGTAAACAGCGCCATCATTTTCCGAAAGGGCGTGGAGTTGTCGAGGCTACAAAGCTTGGCGCTTACACTCAGTGACAAGGCCAGTGGTCTCATAGAAGCCAACGAGCGAACACTAGAGCAGAGAACGCAAGGCACAGCTAATGCGTTCGAGCGACAAGGTGGCCAAGGAAGGGGTGGTCGTGGGGGAAGAGGTAGAGGCGGAGGCCAAAGAGGCGACCGTGGTGGATCAAGAACACGTGGAGGACAGCAATTTGGAGGAGGTGCGCTTGGTGGTGCTATCAAGGCTTAAGCACATCAAGAGTTTGTCTATTCTTGCTTGGACGATGAGTATGAGTCTATGCATATTTCCGAGAAGGCGCCATCTATGCTTCGCGCAGGGGTATCATCCGAAAAGAAATCAAAGCCATAATATTTCAGAACTCCGTTGTCGTACCTCGTCAGTCGTCGAAGTCGTTCATAAATGCTGGTGACCAATACTCCTTTTCAGGTGCCTGCAGATCCACCCAGACCAAAGAGTCGCCTAGGAGATCTTCGATTACAGTCTCAGCCCTTGCATACTCCCAGCCCAGATTGTCCTCCAGCATTGAGCAGGTGACGTATCCAAGGACTTGAATCGCTTCAAGCACCGTCGATTGATCTGTGTTCAGCTCCTTCGGTATCGACCGTATCATTTGCTTTTTACCAACCGTCATAATTGAAAAGCCAGATCCCAAAGGCGCGAGCGATTTCACAGCGCGTAAGATATCGTCGTCGCTGACATCCATTCCACCGCCAATACCTCTCCCTTTCTTCACCCGTTCTTTGCACTCCTCTACCCCGAGCAATCCCCCATTCTCCCCTCTACTTCCTCTGCACACCTCTACCACCCGAACAGCCAACTCAAAGTAGAAATCGTTGACATCACCTCCTAGCACTTTCGCCCATAGGCTGCCAATGCCTCCCTTAGAGCCACTGCGACTTCCTTTCACATTACTCCCTGCCAGTGGGTCCACACCGATCGCATTGCACATGCGCGCGAACTCGGCACGGAATGTGGGATTCGATTTGATGGTATCAGCATGCTGGAGGGCGAAGTTGTGGAGGAGTGATTGAAAGACCGAGAGTTGGGTGCTAAGAGACGAGAGATGAGTATTTCTTAGGGAAGCGCCGTGGGTAGCATAGGAGGTGGAGAGGGAGGAACGGTTCTGAAATGCAGATAGGCCGACACCACGGCGGGTGGACATGGTGGCGGAGATTTCTCCCACAGTCTCTGCTATCAATATGCTAGAGATACGGAATTGTGAGCCGTTTGTATGCCTTGTATGCCTTCAAATGCCCGCTTTATAGGGCTGAAATTCGGTCTAGCTCAATGAATGTTAGCGCCTCCGAAGCGAGGTTTTCCACACTTGTACATCGCGAACCTCTATTAGATGCCCTTCTTGACCACTCGATACCTCAAACGTATCACGACAACTCACAAACCGTCAAGATGCCGCCCAAGAAGCATCAAGCGGAGGTCAAAACGTATGCCAACTCCTAATCAATTCCGTCCACCTTCCACCCACAATCGCTTTACTACCCTGGTGTCATAGCTGTCCGCTCCCTGGCTGGGTCTGCTTTCACACTGCCCTGTGTCAGCACCAGCTCGATCAGTCCCGCAGTGTACTTCCGATACGAGCAGCCTTTGGGCTGGCTCCGCCGCAGTATACAATGGGGTATTGAGGTTGAAGAATATCTTCTCCTTGAAATCTAGTGCCGCACTCAACCACCGACTCACAGCTTGCCCCTATGCTCGCTGCCAGTCAATGATGGCTCGAAACACGTGCGCGCAACTTCCTCGAGCTCTGCTTGAGGTCTTGTTGGCTGAGAAGACTGTGCCTGTCTCGCGAAAAGCATACCTTACATTTGAGAAAGCTTAGTAGCAGAGGGGTCCATCTCACCGATCAAATTCATTTCGTCGAGTCTTATCCCAGTCCGAGAATGCCGCGCTTCAGCTGCACTTCTACACTCGGCGTATCCATCTCCTTCAAATGCGGACAGATTATGCTGACCTTGGGGTGCTTTGGGTGGATGTAGGACGGTGCCAACAGAGGATCAGATCCTTGTTCCTGAGACGTTATTGAAAAAGCGCAAGAGCCAGGAGAAGGCACGTGAGGAGCGCTCGGCTGAGGTTGAAAAGAAGAAGAAGGTCAGTCCTACATTTCCTGTCATCATGATTTCGGGCTATGGCAAGCTGTGGACGTGGACGATGGTGATGATACATACCAACTTTGCGACTAGACCTACGGGTCGATGCTGTCGCTTTATTTAACCATCTTTCGGGTCTGAATCGTTCACGACTACTGCTGCCTGTTTTTTTCTCAAGGCACGCGAACATTGAGCTAACTTCTTGGTACTCACAGGCCAACAAGGAAAAGCGCGGCGTCATCTTCAAGCGTGCGGAGTCCTACGTCAAGGAATATCGTGATGCGGAGCGTGAAAAAATCCGCCTTCATCGCCTCAGCAAGCAAGAAGGCACCTTCTACGTAGAAGAAGAGGCGAAACTCGTTTTCGTCGTCCGCATCAAGGGGTAAGCCACCTCATCCTACATCCTTACCAAGCCCATTCCCTCAAGCTCTACTAATTGCGTTTCCTCCCCTTCAGTATCAACAAGATTGCCCCCAAACCCCGCAAAATCCTCCAATTACTCCGTCTTCTCCAAATCAACAACGGCGTCTTCGTCAAAGTCACAAAAGCCACTACGGAAATGCTCAAAGTCGTCGAACCCTACATCGCTTATGGCTATCCCTCCATCAAGACAGTTCGTGACTTGATCTACAAGCGCGGCTATGGCAAAGTCAACAAGCAACGCATTCCCTTGACCGACAACCAGATCATCGAGGAAAACCTGGGCAAATTCGGCATCATCTGTATGGAGGATTTGGTACATGAGATCGTCACCGTGGGGCCAAACTTCAAGCAGGCGAGCAACTTTCTTTGGCCATTCAAACTGTCGAATCCGACCGGGGGCTTCAGGACAAGAAAGTTCAAGCACTTTGTTGAGGGGGGTGATTTGGGGAATCGAGAGGAGAAGATCAATGCTCTCATCAAGCAGATGAATTAGGCAATGTGTGGTCATAGCAGTTGATGAGTAATAGCATAAAATCCATTGCTATCCAAGAAGTGAGCTAGCTTGCATAGATGAAATACACTTGAAATCATACTTCAGACCCTCTAAGAGATGTCATTCTTCTCCGTCCAACCTGACTTTTATTGGTCGGCAATTTCACAGTGGGATCTATTCAATTAGCGTCAGTGGCCTTGATTCCCTTTTTCAATTGTCCATCTATGACTTTCTTACTGTCTCGTTGGATCAAAAGTTTTGAAGTTATAAAGAAGCTTCATGATCACCCAATTTGCGAGGGAAAAGATTGACTTCACAAACGAGAACTCTAACACTTTACTTGTCATTTGACTCAAATTTCAATCTAATCACAATATTACTTCAAACGCTTTTCCATTTCAACCTCGTCAATCTCGCTCCAACTTTATCGGCATCTGCTCCTCATACATCATGACGAGATCCATAGTCATTCCTATCCTCACTCCACATTTCCTCCACGTCTACAATATCGGCATTCCATTCTTCTCTACAGCTACAGCAACTGGTAAATCGCGATCAAAGACAGTGTTGGGCTTCGGTTGGCACTATAATTCGGCAGCTCACAAGTCTCTACAATCCTTTCTCTGACAAGACAGTCTGTATCAGACTGCCTGACTTTGGCGTTGAATCGCAAAATTCACTGAATCACTCTTTGATAGACACTTTTTGGTAGACAGTGGATCATTCCAAATCTGAAATGACTGTTGCTTCGATCTTTCAATCATGTACGCGATCCGGCTTTAGAGGGAAATCAATGTCCTTGGTACGTGAGTCTTCAAACAAGCTAAGCATAAACCTTGCACCTCATCTAATGCGAATCTCTCTGGTACAAGACCCCTATAATACAAAGAGTGGACCGTTCTATCGGATATCGATTGATCAATACGCAAAGAGTATCCTGGTGCCGTGGGATGGACACGGCGATAACTGTTGACCATAATCAAGAGGATCGTGATAGAAGACACCTGGATGGTCGATTCTATTACGATGGCAAGAAACCTAAGGTCTCTAGCATCGACGCCTCACTGCCATTCTTGAACGAATCTTATCGCTCCAACCTTGCATGCTCATTAGCTCGCCTGCTCGAGAACAACAAACTTCCAACCCTCCTGTGGGGGGACATATTGCATGAAATCCACGGCGGAGGAATCTCGCTTCCTCATGTAAGCATCCGCCAGCATTCATGGTCAGATGGACATTTTCACTAATCTCGATGCGCACAGGAGTACAGCTTCATTGTTGAAGAGAATGCCCTATTAGACGCCCATGACATTTTCCAAAACGCGGGCTTTGAGCGCTGCAGACTGCAAGGGTGCTACCTCAACCTCAAATTCCCTGAATCGGGCGCACCAGCCGTGCATTACCATATAGACAGACCCCCTGGTTCTTGGCCTCTATACACAACTTTCCGGGACGAACCTGTCCGCAATGATTTAGACCTAGAATTTGAAGAGCATGAAACAATACGTTTATATCGACTCGAGGACACACTTTGGGAGATTACGGAAATCAAGACATGGGATGGCATCGAGACGTTCATGACGCGGGTGACACGTTCTTGAAAGACGACCGCTTGCAAGGAAATGTTACATGGCCGGAGAACTGGCCCCAAGTCCGCGTTCCTTCCGTTGAAAGATATCTCGAGGCCCTTCTCTTACACCGGGTCCGCTACAAAGGCACCGAGAAGGAGATGTTCTACTTCTTCAGATTATTTGACATGTGTCAAATCTTTCACCACTATCACGGCCAACATAGATTGAACCGCATGGAGCGCCACTGCCGACATCTCATGCAGTCATTGTTGGACCACGCTAACGATGGTGATATAATGTGCTACCAATCTGGTATCGTGACTCGAGACATTC
>JAABUI010000502.1_pt1 | contig 28767 bp, 22 predicted proteins | sample 5559111 | NCBI WGS metagenome assembly JAABUI01 (sample SAMN10711870, study PRJNA513365) | rock metagenome | isolation source: Antarctica rocks | place: Antarctica: Victoria Land, Buttleship Promontory | reverse complement strand
TATTTATATAATATAAAAGTAAGTATAGAATTATACGCGCGTATATTTAATAGGAAATATTTAGACCGAGCTATATTACCCTAGAGTAATATCTATAGGAGTATAGGCGGGTCCGGTAGAGGATTAAATATACTATTACCTTTAGAATAGTATTTTATAAAAGTATACGCACCCTATTTTAATTCTATGTTCTAGTATAGGGCCGAGTAAAGACGGTAAATCTTAGTATACGTACCTAAATCGTAAGTCTTAGGTTAGTAATTCCTAATAAGACTACGTAGGGCGGTATACGCGGTAGCACGTCTTTAGGGGCGGCGTAGGCGGTGGACGGGGGTATCGGATTAGGATAAGAGGTCGTATAATAAAGGGAGGGACTCGGTAGGGGATAGTATACTAATAGTACGGGGAGGTATAAGGACGTATAGAAGAGGACGTAATCTTATAGTTAGCGGTAGAGGAGTAGGAGTAGTAGGAGGGAGAGGGCGCTATATAGGAGGGCGTAGCCGAAGGCGGGAAATAGGAAGGGTTCGTACGGTAGGTATACGGGCACGTTTCGATTATCTAGGGTTCTATAAGAGTATATTCTAGTTAAGTTCCTATAGTAGACGTCGTCGTATATTAGAAGTAGCTATAGTAGAGCGATAGCGACTATAGAGAGCTAATATATATAAGGTAGACTAGGAAGCGTAGAAGTTAGCGATAGGACGGAGGTATACGCATTTAGTATAGGTTTACTAGGATATAGTATAGGATAGTACGATAGTATAGAGGACGGTAAGGGGCAGTAAGAGGGTGTAGAAATTTTTAATATTCCTAGGGTCACGTGAGGTAACCTCTTAGCGATACACTATAGCTAATAAATCCACCTCTTAGCGAAAAATTATAGCTAATGGATAAGGCCTTTAGGGTCCGATATATATTCCAATACAATTGTAGATAGATAAGGCCTTTAGGGTCCGATATATATTCTAATATAATTATAGATAAAATTTACTCGGAGGAGTCTAAGCTGTAATTCGCACTTTTTAATTAAGCCTAATTACGGTTTTTCTTTTAATAAGTCTATTAGTAATATAATTTCGGTGGTTTTCTTTTTCTAAAATGCGGGCGCGGGCGGCGCGGGGTAGGGTTGAGTGTAGAAAAGGGTGCCAAGGAATCCCGATAAACTTGCATATGCTAATATAAACTCGCAAACAGAGTTGTTTGAGCTCGCAAATGGAGTATTTGGAAGGGTGTAATTTCTTGATAATTTTTGCTAAGCCTCTATAATAATTGCCCAACAGTCCGATGTTCTAATACCCAGAAGAAAGAAGATAGTCGCCGTTACTTGCGGTCTCGATCAGCGCTTGACTGAGCCACGATCATTATACTCAATACCTATGCAAAGCAGATGTGCTGCCTGGTAAGAATGCTTAGCGCAGCTCTGAGCTCAAATGCTCGGTATGTTGGTCTTACTGCAGTGTCCAAGTTGTGCCTGCCCAATGCCCATTTCCAAAGCTTCCTAAGCAAATGTCTCATTCCAGCTTGTCATTTCCCGCTCGTCAGCTCAAGTTGCTTACGAGATCCAAGCATCCGTCCAAGGCCCCTTCTAATTCGCCGACGCGCTGCTTAAGGCAACTGTTTTCCTCTTTCAGTAATCGGACCACACCCCAGGCTTCTGACGCTTGGGCCCCGCTGCGACTCGCACTCGTTGGCTGTGTCGGCTCTTCAGCGATATCACGTTGTTGGAATGGTCGTGTGCCTTTTGCGGCGTGATTTGGTACACTCCGTAGGCGCGCAGCTTGTGGCAGAGACAGTGGTGGGGGAAAATCGGGCGTGTGATACGCTTCAGGAGAATTATTTGTCGATACCGAAGACATTGACAATGTAGGTGAGTAAGCTCCATTACGTCTCGAAAATACACTTTCGGCCGAGCTGTCGTCTTCTGATTCGAAACCTGAGTCGCTCACAGTATTTGAGAGACTGATCCTCCTATCACTTGTGCGCGGTGGACCAGCATGCTCCACAAGTCTGATGCTTCGTTTTCTAGCTTCCTCCTCTTCCCGTCTTGCAAGCTTCTCTTGCGCAAGCTCATCCACTAGATTCATCATGGCCTCATCTTGTTCGGCTAGCTTGGCGGACACTTCATCTAGTTGTGTCTTGAGTTGGCGTGCTCTTGTCTCGGCACTCTCTGTCTCTTCCACGAGGGCCTCTTTCTCTGCTACTATGTCGCGGAGTGATATTGTTCGCTCCTTGTAGGCAGATCGTAGACGCAGAAGCAAACTCTCCGCTCGTTGCTGTAAAGACTTAAAGGCGGCTGGAGAATAAGGATCGGGAGATTCGGAAGGAATGAGGACGGCGCTAATGTCCAGCTCGATCAAGTCGTCATTGAGATCTACAGAGTTTGTTGCGGCTTTCGTGGAGGAAACTTTGCTTGAAAAGAAGGATAATCGACTAGCCATTCCTGGTTTGAAGGGTGCGCTTGCTGTCGACTTTCGTTGAAGGAGAGGAGTAGGCCCCATCTCGGAACATGAGCTGTGGATAGGGCCGGTCTTCTCTTTGGTCGGTGAGGGCAGAATGCCAATATTGATCGATTCAGATTCCCCTCTGAACCAATCCGCAAGCTTGCCAGCCATCTCGCCAGATTTCGCTGGCATGTCTTTCTAGGCTTTGTTATGTGGGAGATTGGAGTTGCAATTAAAAAAATTGAGTGAGAATATCGAATACTGCAAACGGCGTGATCAGCATGTGAGCGTGTTTCCCTGAACGCGATAGTGAGGAATGGAAAACCCAAAAGCGCGGTCGACGCTTTCATCAACTAAATGGGGGTTGGAATTTGGGGGGGTGGGGGATGAAGCAGGTGGCAGGAGCTACTAAGCAGGGATCATGCTAAACGCAACGGGCGCGCTTAGTTAGGCGCTTATTTTGCAGCTTGGCTCGAGCATGGCTCGCATGGCATGTGCCATGAGATCGAAGCGGCCCATCCATGGAGTAAGCAAAGTCAAACTCTCTTGACTTGCAATCGATAGGGCTGCCTAAAGCTGGCGCATTCAAGACAACTGGACGCGTTCTCTAAGAAAGCTCGGTCTCAAACAAGGATGGCACAAGCGAAGAACTATGGCTTAAGCAGCTCGGCGCAGAACAATGACAGATCTAGTTCTTATAAAGCAGTGGCCTAGATTACCTACTTGCAGGATTTCATCTGTCTTTAAGGCTAGGGTGTGCCATGGTAGGACGAAGAGTGTGGTTCATGTGTCACAGTTGTGACGCTCAGCAAGAAATTAGTATTGCTATGAGTGTGGTTATATTTACAAGCCACCTCACGTGTGTTGGCTCACTTCATAGCTGTATGTCATTGTAATGTTGTCCTGATTGGCTACGAAAATTCTGAGCGGACCTTGCGCCCTAGATGTTTGATCCAGTGCTTCGATGATTTATACCTACTCTCAAATAGGAATGGATTCGGCAGGTGTTTCTGCCGACCAATCATTGTAGACAACGAGGCCTTATGGATTCGCCGTTTGGTTCACGTTGTCCGATTCCATTCATATGGATCTTGATTGCTGCTGCCGAAATTGTCTGTCTGAAATCGAGAAAATTATAGGAAAGTCTGAAAATAGCTGTATCTCATTTGGAAAAAGGACTCGAAAGCTGCTAGGCCTGTGTATGACCCTTGTAAAGGCTCCGAGTCCTAGAACCTGATTCGATACAGGATGACAATGAAATTGCCATCTTTCCTACTTACTGTGGTTGTATGGTCTCGTCGCCCGAGCTTTGTTTGCGATCATCTTATGGCCAGCACCAAGCTCGCTGCTGATGTCCACATTTCAAGCCACTGAAGGAATGGACGCTAGATGCTGGTGCTCTACAACTCAGAGGGATCTTCAGCAATGCGTCCTAATAATACGGAGAAGGTCCTGGTCACGAGAGACAGTGCTGTGGCATTTGATATCATCTTCCTCAATCGGAGTTGTATGTTCATTCATTCCAGTCATAGAGTTATCAATACCAACGCCACGCTAAAAGCTATCAATGCCAACCGTGTTCCCGTTCGCGATGCGGCCGAAGGTCTAGGTAGTCCTGCCCCCGGGAAACTGCAGGCCCCGGGGTCGCTCTGGTTGTGAACCCCGTACGTATAATTGAATCCATAGTCCTTGAGCGGACACACAAATTGCAGTGAGGCCGGACAGCTCCGCACAAGATCGTAACACAGGTCGTCACATGGAAGCACCTCGTTGTAAGGGCCAGGCTTGATGTCCATGTCAATCATATAATTCCGACTGTTCGCAACATAGACTCTAGACTTGTCGAGGCGACTGAGAGCTGGATTTTGGGCAGCCAAAGTCGAATTTGAGAAACTTTGGTTCAAGGCCCGTGGCTGTAGATATGATGCTAAATTGGAAATATCTTCACATCTAGGAATGGTAACAGCACACAGCCATGTCCTGTAGGCTTCATCACAATCATCACAGGTCTTAGTGAGGGAGTATTGGGCCGAAGACGTGGTATTACAGGGAATCTGCTCCAGCGAACGGCTGAAGTTCAAGTACTGGGATCTGGCATAATCGTCATAGTGCCGGCTCAGCGCAGTAATATCAGAGACGTTCGGGTTACTGAAGTTTGCTGGGGCGGAGTAGGCGACCGAGTTGCAGAAGGGGAGATTGTAAAGTAATGCACAGTTATCACCTGACGCGCACATGCCGTCAATAGAAGCTCTTGACTCTGGGTAGGGAAACATACTAGATTTGGTTTTCAAACTCGAGCTGTTCCAAACCATCCCTCCGCCGCCCACGATACCGTTCCCGGATTTCGTCGAATTTCCTATTACGGCCGCTATCGCATAGTAGGACGAGCTTGCATTCAGAGTTCGTACGTAGAATTGCTGCTTTGGGTTGCTATCGCCAGCGAGCGTCATACCAGTATCAAATGCTGTTGCGGTTCGAACATCTGCAAAGTCCTGCAAAGCGCATATTGACTTTTGCATCCCAAGTATCGATGGATTGTCTTGATTTTGAACAAAAATACTGAATCGAGGTGGTCCATTCATCCATTCATGGAACTCTGGTAAGGAAGCGTTGTTGTTGAATGTAGCATTGGTATAGAGGAGTGCAGAGCTGGTATCGCTATCAATAAAGTAGAGGTTGGTTTCATCATAGTAAGAGGCGTAGAATCCGTCAATGGACGCAGTAAGCTGGTAATTGTAAACACCGGCGAAATCGTCGTTCTCGAGCGCCGAAACCCCAAAATATACATCATCCTTCACAGATAAGTTCAACCACCCGAAGCCTTCATCGACAGTGACATTATGATCGTTTTTGGCACGGCTAGGTTTTTTATTTCCCGAATCTGTGGACACGTAGAGCTCTAATTGTTTAGGAGGACCTTTTGTATTAGGGCTCTTAGGATTTGGCTGAAGACAAGTGGTCAGGCTGATATACAAAATTCTTTCATCAGATGAATTTGGGGTTTGGGTCGTTTGTTGCCCTTGAAGGGGGGAGGGGAGTCCTGGGGTTCGAGGAGACTTTGGTCCAAAGAGCGCCTGCTTAGGAAAGGTCCAAAATTGGCTGTCGCCCTCCTCGATATTCAATTGGCCTGGGGCGTTGTTTGCCAACGCCTGGTCATCCACCTCAGCTCTACCAATTATGCTCCGGTCAAGACCAAGGAAATTTGGCTCATAAAAACCCGCATCCGTTCTCAAATCTAGGGCTTGGAGAGGGTCTAGTATTCGAGGGTGGTCTCCATGTGTTATCGCATCCCCCCTAGCGGCATGGATTATATGGGGATGTAGGACGATCGGTATTAGAGGTACGAGGTATGAAGAGACAGACAACAGAACAAGTGGTCGAATATGAGAACACGCGATCCAGAATGATCGCATCGATGAGAGAAACAAGCCAGCCTGTTTTCCCAGTCCAGGGATGGGGGTCAGGTCTATTCTAGAGGCGGATCGTAGCCCGATGGTGGGGTCTTCGCAACCGGTGACGTGGGGAGTCTTCTAGCTGAGTAAGTAGCGATCTATCACGGCAGTGAAAGAGGTCCCAAGCAAAGTCGTCAACGTACATTTGGGACCTAAATAGAAGAGGCTGTGACGGAGGAGCTTGCGGAAAGCTGACGGCTGACGCAGCTCGGCACTTCCCGTTTGATGCCCGTCATGTGCAGCGACTATCCTTTTGGACTTGCACAACAAAGCATACAAGAGAATCAGGAGCTATAGGCGTCTCTAGGGATGAGGGCACGCTCCGCAAATACCTCGGGAGCGTAATGTGACGGTGCTGCAGCAACACTAGCATGGTAACTACTGCGTGCAATGACCGGAAGACGTTTAGTTGATGCCGCAGCGATATTTACTGCAGCCCGCGGGGTTGCTTCCAAACATGTTGCGCTTCGAAGACATCAATTGGATGTCTACAGCAAGACTTCCACTCTTGCAAAAGCTCTACAGTCGCAGAGCGATAGAGTTACACTTACGGTGAAAGCAGCCGCAGCGCTTGCAGAGCGTTTCAATGAACGAGGCCCCCAGTACTCAACCCAAGCCTCCCAGAGGAGCCCTTCGGCGAGCACTCCTGACACTTCAAGTCATGATGGGGGGGAGGGATCAGACAAGGGCATTCAAAGAAAGGAAGGGCTAACGCAGGATCATTTTTACGAGAAATCGAATGAGAACACTACTGCAGAAGCCCCCCCTAGAGACAATCTGGATATCAAGCAAGAGAAGGCAAATCAAGCCCCTCTACCAGATGGATCTATTCCTCCGGCCGGGGCTGACCTGTCTGGGTTGAAGCTAGATCAGGACATTCTTTATGAGGTTCCGAAGACAGAGCCTCTAAAGGAGCCATTGCAAGAAGAAAAGCAGAACCTTGACCAAAAGCTGCAGCCTGCATTTTCTGGGCAAAAAAACATGTCGAGACCTGGCACGTCAACAAGACCCCAATCCGCCGAACAAGCTAAGAAGCTGCAGCGGCAAGCGGAAAAAAAGATCCCGTCACAGGCTGCTCAGCCTCTACCTTCGTCGGCGGTAGCTCCTGATGGTGTAGTGGCTGCTGATAACGAAAGCCCGAGTTTCAACGTAAACCAGGAGCAAGAAGCCTTCTATACGTATTCATCTTCGAGTAGCCGAGTCCTTTCAGCTCTGCCCCGTGTGAAAATCCCTAAGAACACCGAAGATTCTCAGCAAAGCGATGAGCACATTTCTGATGATCAGATCAATCAAGACGTGTTCTATTCTTCGACATCAAAAGATGAGCAAAAGGCTGTACCAGAAGCTCAAGCTGTCCCAGAACAAGAACCGCTCTCTGATGAAGCATACTCAGAAATCTTTCATAGCCCCAGAGTGGCAAAAATGCTAGGAAGGCAGCCTAGGAAGGATGACGCACCTGACGGCTTGAATCTTCCTGGAGCCAAGGGTACGCCTGTTAAGGACACTAAGATGCCTCAAGAAAGCGATCAGGTATCGTCCGGCGTACGGACGCCTACACTGGATGAGGCCGCAAGTCCAAAAATGTCAAATAGTAGTCCGGAACCAGCAGCGTCTAGGGGTAATGACGACGATGATGTGCACGTATTAGCCGCAGACATGGCGAAGGATGCAGATAAAATGTCCTCAGACTCCTCAGAGGTAAGCCCACTTCTCACCACCCTCGATCATCATGCTGATTTGCTGACAGCTGTCTCCTAGGCTCTAGAAGCCGTGAAGAAAGGGCATCCCAAGACTCCTTACGAAATGCGTGAGTCCCGAGTACCTTCGTCTCGATTTGGACGGATCTGGCAGTACGGAGGTCTAGCTGCATCCATGACGATGGGAGCAGTCGGCGAAAGCTTCCGCCGCGCCACTGGGAGCAGTGGTGCTGCCGCTGGATCTTTGATGCTCAGTGCTGGCAACATGGAACGCCTGGTAGCGAAATTGTCTCGGATGCGTGGTGCAGCTCTAAAGCTGGGCCAGATGATGAGTTTTCAAGGTTGGCCGCAGCATTAGTGCTTTCACATTACGACCACTGACCCTTGCTGTAGACTCGAAAATGCTCCCAGGACCAATCAACGAAGTACTGCAAAGAGTCCAAGACAGCGCGGACTATATGCCCCCGTCTCAACGAAATCAAGTCCTTGCCAGCAACCTTGGTGCAGACTGGCATGATCTATTTTCCTCCTTCGATGAGAAACCCATAGCTGCCGCCTCCATCGGACAAGTGCACAGCGCAGTCCTTAAATCTTCCGGGCAACGAGTTGCAGTGAAAGTGCAATACCCCGGCGTTGCCAACTCAATCGACAGCGACCTGTCCAACCTCTCCATCCTGCTGACCGCATCCCGCCTCCTCCCGAAAGGCCTATACCTAGACAAAACCATCGCAAACGCCCGCACAGAACTAGCCTGGGAATGCGACTACGTCCGCGAAGCAGAAATGGGCTCACGCTTCCGCACCCTCCTCGCCGACGAAACCTCCACCTTCCACGTCCCTGCCATCATAAAAGAAGCCTCAGGCCCCCAAGTCCTGACCGCAGAATTCTGCCCCGGCACCGGCGTCACCAAAGTCCAAAACTTCACCCAAGAGCAAAAAGACTGGATCGGCACCAACATCCTCCGGCTCTGCCTGCGCGAAATCACCGAATTCAAATTCATGCAGACGGATCCCAACTGGACGAATTTCCTCTTCAACGCCTCCTCCCACAAACTCGAACTCCTCGATTTCGGCGCCAGCCGCGAGTTCCCCGACAAATTCATCGATCCCTACATCCGCACCTTACTCGCAGCATCCCGCTCCGACCGCGCCACCGTGCGCGACCTCTCCATCCAACTCGGCTACCTAACCGGCGACGAGAGCCAAGCTATGACGAACGCTCATGTGAATTCCGTGCTCACGCTCGCGGAACCGTTTATGGAGACGGCGCCGGAGGTGTATGACTTTCGGGATCAGACGATCACGGAAAGGGTGAGGGGGTTTATTCCTGTGATGGTGAGGGAGAGGTTGGCGCCGCCGCCGGAGGAGACGTATAGTTTGCATCGGAAGCTGAGTGGGGCTTTTTTGCTGTGTGCAAGGTTGGGGAGTCGGGTCAGGTGTAGGGAGATGTTTGAGGGGGCTATGATGAAGGCTGGTGCGATTTAAAAGAATTTTGCACAACGAAATCTCGCGTGTACTAGTACATACTCATAGCGCTGTCATTGGGGGTATCATCTATCTTCTCCTCATCATAATTTTATGCATCAGTCTCCTTCGAAGCAATCTTCGGCGTCCACCCCTCCCTCAACCCACTCCTCCTTGGGGTCTTCACCTTCCCTTCCCACAGCCCACTCGGCGTCCCACCCTCACCCCCAACCTTCCCCATCAACCTCTGCGCCGCAGGCGTCATGCCTCCTCTCGCAATCCTCGGACTACTCGCAAACCTTGGCACTGGCGTCTTCAGCTCCGCCTCCCTCTTCCCAACCCTCTTCCCCTTCGCAACCCTATCAACCATACGATGATGCAGCGCCTCACGCTTACTACTTTCGCTCAACTTGAAGGGATTAGGCGTGCTGTCTCCGGTGCCGAGGAGGAGTGGAGACGGTGTTGGGGGTGCGGGATCGGGCTCTTCGGAGTCGACGTAGGCGTAGCCGTTTACGCGGGGGGTGGAGGCGCCGGTGAAGGAGGCTTCGGAGGAGGTGGGGCGGGGACGGCCGGCTATGGCGTCTTTGATGGCGGAGAGGGAGGGGGAGGGCGGGATGGATGATGGGTCTTCGGTGGTGGGGATTGAGAGGCGGGTATTGTCGTAGATGACGGCTTTGGGGGGTGCGAGGGACGTTTCTTGGGACTTTTGCGCGATGGTTTGGTGGGTGTCTTCGATGGAGGGGGGGGCGAACATGAAGGGGTTGTTGGGTTTGGATTTCCAGGTGTCGGGCATGGCTGGACGGGTGTCTTTGAATTCGATGACAGCAAGCTGCTTACCGCCATTCTCGGCTTCCTCGGCGGATTTGTTGGCGGCGAGGAGGCGTTCGCGTTTTTGGTGGGCTATTTGGCGGGGCGCGGGGATCTTGTTGCCGTTCCACATCCAGGCGTACATTTCTGATTTTTTCTGGTTTTGCTTATCGAGGAGTTTGTAGAAGCTTTCATTATCTTCGCTGGTGTATTTTTGCTGGAAGGCGCCCAGGCTCATGTTGGTATCGATCTCAGGCTTCTCTGATTTCGTGCTGGTTGTGGTTGAGGTTGTAGAAACGACGGACATAGGGGTATCGCCCTGCCATGCTTTCGGTGTCTCTCCACCTCTTCCAAAAAGCCCGGATGCTGGAGTCAGGCTCGTGCCTCTTCTCCCTCGTAGCTTCCGCCCATCGGGTCCAGGCGTCATGACTTCTGTGAGTTTCTTTCCCGCGGCCGATATCCATTCCTGGTCATGTGAGTCGAGGGCATTGAGATATTCCTGCTTTGACTCTGTTTCAAGTAATCCGGGAAAGAAGTCACGGGCGATAATATGTGAGAGAGCATCGGTGTAGTCGTCTTCGTCCAGAACCTTAGCAGGACGTTTGATTCGTTTCCGCGGTGGGGGCGGCGGCATGAGCGAGGTATCGAGAGACCGCTTAGCGAGTGCCTTGTCAGTCGACATCGACGCCATGACGAAAGGTGGAAGAAATCTATCGTTTATGATAATTGGTCTTCCGCAGGCATGCTTGTCTTTGAATCAGTGTCTTTTCAGAACCGGCAAGCGTAAACGACCAAGCTAGCGGCGGGGACTAGCAATGCATGCTGCAGATCTCCCGCGATCTCTGCATTAGTGGTTCAGCCCTGGATGTTTTGAATGTTTGAATGTTTTGAAAACAGTGCATCCACCTTTTCGCCCTATATCAAAATGGCACGGACTCAGCCCAACATCATAATTACTGGCACGCCCGGAGTCGGTAAGACAAGCCACTGCGAAGTCCTGGCCACCAATACCGGACTAAAGCACCTCTCCATCAACCAGATCGTCAAGGACCGCGGCTGCCACGATGGCTGGGATGCAGAATACAAGAGCTGGATTGTTGACGAGGACAAGGTGTGCCTAGCACTTACATGCCTGCCCCGCATATGCAGTGCTAGCCACTGATACGTAGCCTTCAGTTACTAGACACCCTCGAAGACGAAGTCCCCCGGGGCGGCTACATCCTCGACTGGCACGCCTGCGACCTCTTCCCCCGAAGCTGGATCGACCTCGTCGTTGTCCTCCGCACCGACTCAACAAAGCTTTACGATCGCCTTAAAGCGCGCCAGTACACCGAGCAGAAGCTGCAAGAGAACCTGGACTCGGAAATCATGGAGGTGCTGTTGGAGGAGGCGAGGGAGGCGTATGACGAGGAGATTGTGGTGGAGCTGAGGAGCGATGAAGTGGATGAAGTGGAGGGAAATGTGGAAAGGATTGAGATATGGATAAAGAATTGGAAAGAGAATCAGAAGGAGGAGAATGGGGGGTGAGGGTTCTGTCGCTGGGTATAGATTGGGGTGTTGGCTCTACTCTACTTCTGACTCTGCAACCACTCCTTCAACTTCGCCAACGCCAGCGCTCGATGCGACATCGAATTCTTCTTCGCCTTATCCATCTCAGCATACGTCTCACCCTCATACTCAAAGATCGCATCCCAGCCTGCGTAAGTAAGTCAGCCACTCCGCACCCATCCCCTCATGCACATCGTAGCTAACACACCAAAATAAGTTGGACCTCTCGCGGGTACAATCTTACCCTACAATCGACCATCAGCTGCTTTTATTCTCAAATCCAGCGCCACAGAAATCAACATACTTGCATTCTGCCCTCAAAAATAAGCGGCTCGTGACCCGGACCCTCACTGTACGCGAAGGTACAGACTGCTTGGGCACTTTTATCTTCGTATGCCAGCAGCAGATTATTCAGACCTTCGTGGCCGAGGGCTTGGAGGAACCATTTTCTACTCGGCTTAGAATAACCAAGCCCGTTGTATATTAGTAGAAAACTTACATATACGGTCCAGGCAATTCCTTAAGTGCATTAAAACACAAACAAGTATCTTCCGTCAATACCGGGCCTCCAATCTCCAAATAATTAGCACATATTGTTACATAGAAAACACATAGCGATAGATATAATACTCAGAAAGTCTTACAATATCAGCAGCCCGCCTGCACTTATCCTTAGATATATCCTCAATAGTGCCTTGGATCTCAGTCAGGTCTAGGGATTGACTAGTGAAGGGTACGACGCCGCCGAGGATGGCCTGGACTTCGGCGAGCTTGTTGGCGTTTCCAGTTATGAAGTGGAGGGTCTTCGATGGCATTTTTGGGGTTGGAGGGGATATTGATGTGTGATTTTGAAAGCGACCTTGACGGTTGTGTGTGTGATGACATCTTTAGTCAATCGAAAAAAGTCAACAGGTCTACTTTACTCATTTACATTCAAGAACAGTTTTCAAGACCTTATAGGATTTTCGAACTGCTTGACGTGCATTATCATCTTATTGTTACTAAAGACCCAACATTGGTGGCCCAGCCAGTCTACATAAGGTAGTATTTACATTGAACGCTTGAGCCTGTCTCCGAAGCATCCAAAGAAATGCATCGTGTCCAAGAAGTACAACATGGTCTCGTACAGCCCCGCCTGGTATCAATATGTAACAAGCAAGCTTAAACCCGTCTTCCACAAACGCCTGAGATGCAAAACCCACAATGCTAACATCGCTTCAATGATCGGATCAAACCTCGACCGGGTCGTTCATGGCGGATCATCAGCTTTCTTGCCCTCCATCCAAAATAGTTCGTAGAGGCTGTCAATGTCCCCATCGACTCCCGTATGCAGGTAAGACTGCCTGACACCTCCCTCCACCACCGCCGAGTTTATGAGCCTGTACTGTACTTTCTCTTCGTCCAGTATCATCTTTCGTCTTATCGGGGCCAGAGAATGATCAACACCACCATTATTCGACCCCTCAACTACTGGCAGCGGACCCCACGTCTCTTCCATCTCCTCCAAATTCGTGTATTTCAGATTGCCCTTGGGATATTGCGCAATGGAGTATCCGTTGGAAAGTACCATGTCCTTCCCAACTTGCCAGCGCTGGAGGAAACAATCGCCGCAAACGTCTGCAACAAGACTCATGACCGGAAGATCATAGCCGTTATCGTCCGCTCCTCCCGGCTTCCAATGATGGATTGACAATGGCATGCGGCCGCTTTCAAAGATCCCAGATATATCACCGTGTACATCGATCTGATGCAGATCTCGTTCGTTCGACAACTTGGTTTCCGTCAAGATGTATATACACTCCATGACACGGATATCTCCAGCGTTGGCATAGGAACTGTGGATACACAAATCGTAATTGCTGACCATGACTTCGGCCAGCGCAATTGAGAGGAATATACCAGCGCCACCAAAACCCATCATCCCATAATGCGTCACAGACCACCAGGACTCTGAGAGGCCACCGACGTAATGTTGCTTATGAGGGTCGTATTTCGCCAGCATGTTGATAAGGGCAGGCATGGAAGGAAAGAATGTATCGTCATCTATCAGGCTGACCCAAAGCGTTTTGTCGTTGCGATTCTCAAACATAATCTTGATCAGCGAAAAGTATTTTTCCGAGAACATATCTTGAAGCCCCAATGGTTCTGCAAGCGTGATATCCATGCCCAAGCCGCGCATCTTTGCCTCAAGTTCGTCCATCTTATTCGGATCAGCCGCCACAGCATCCTCCTCCCCTTCTCGCTCTTTCTCTATGACTATGACGAATAGCTTCGCATTGGTGTGCGGAAGCCAGCGCAGTAGCGGAGTGATAGATTTCTCAAGGCGCTCCAAGGTTGTCGATATGCCAAATATGACATGGGAGGCGTCACCTGAGTCTTTGATAGAAGCAGGTACGTCGAGAACGAGAGGCTTCTCGCAGTGTTGCAGGTCGACCTTGGCGTCCGCAGTGAGGTCGATGGTCTGGAACTCAGGAAAGAGGGGGCCTTTGATTTTGGTGATGGAGGCACGCTTCAGATCAGGCACCTGGTTGACAATGATATCGCGATGCGAATAGCGAATGGGATATGTCAGGTCGACACCGGTGAGCCAGTCGAGCTTGTCGGGGCATGGCTCCACTGGTTGGCCTTTGAAAGACGGTATCCATTCCGTGAGAGGTGCACCTCGACGCAAAAAGAGATGAGTGACGAGGGCGAGGGAGATGAGCGAGAGGAGGCCGACAAGAGCGATGAGACTTCGGTTACGCAGAAGCATTGTAGATCGTCTCGACAGAGAAGTGTACCCCACCCGAGTCCTCGCCCATAGCCTCCTCCATATCATTGAGGCTTGGTCGCGCGCATACTCAAGAGTTGCAGAAGATGGCGTTGAGGTCGTTACTGACGGAGGAGGCGACGGTCAGTAGAGCGAGGCTTGTGCCATGCCAAGAATTGAGATTAGGGACGCTAAGCCTATCTGAGCAATTTCAAGAGTCTGGCTGTCGAAAGTTTCGTTAACCCGTATATCGTACTCGCTCGTAATACTATGGATTCTATGGTGGGAACACGAGCGAGTACGATATACGGGTTAACGAAACTTTCGACAGCCAGACTCTTGAAATTGCTCAGATAGGCTTAGCGTACTTGGCTAGGGGGAATTTTGGCCTCTAGCGTGACTGACTACCTGGCTTTACTTACTTCTCGACCTCTTCAGAAGCCACGATGGGTTGAATGATATATGAGCAGGTCGAGGCAGGAAGCATGGCAGACCGATGCTGCCAACAATCATTATTGCTTCGATCCAATCAATCTATCAAACACACAATAGATTATACAGTAGGCGGAAGTATGATTTCTACCCTTCCTGGATTTATCACGTTTGTCCAGTGTTCAAGAAAAGCACAGGACCCACTACCCATGCGCCATCGCCGTCGCTGAATTGTATACCACAGACGAACCTCGCCAATCATTTGGCCATGCTGAGACGACGGATCGTAAATGCAAAGATCATTAAGCACCTCCTGAAATCCAACTGGCGAGTCCTGCCTTGACTGCCCGCCACGCGCGAAATATGATACACGAAGATAGAAAGTGGATATCGTCACCGGCGTAAACGAACAATCTTCTCACTGCTGGTATGGTGGAGCCGGCTCGAGCTCTCCTTCGCTTATTTGCTCCTCAATCACGCCGTTCCCGTTGCCAATGTCTTGCCGGTTAGGGATTTCGAACTCCAGCTTTTCTTGTTGGGCAACTGCCTGTGCTGATACGATCTCTGCAAGCCGTTTGAGACGCGGGGTTTGTAGCCAGGACGGCGTATAAGTTTCAAGAGCGGTAATGACACGCGGTTCCGCTATCTCATAGGGACCACTGTCCTCCATGTCAACGGCGGTCAGTAGAAGCACATCACCTTTCTCTGTGACTCGAGAGGCTACTGCTTTCATGATGTCACCATTGATTGGCTGCTCATAGTCGGCGACCAAATATTGATTCAAGAGCTTCTGAATTTGGTTTGGCGAAAGCCTAAATCTCAATGTTAGCGATGGGACAGTCCTCAATGTATGACATGGCTACTTACATCCAACAGATATCCTGAATGATCTCTATGTCATTCAGAGTGGCTTTCTTGAGTTGCAGCAATTTTGTAGCTTGCTAGAAAAAGGTTAGTCAGGCTCTTTTGATCTCGTGAGCAAGGATCATCGTACCATGAGATGTTCGAGCTGTAGAGTACCCTCAGGCATGTCATGACTTTTACACCACTCCTCAATTCGGGTAATGTTATAGTTGATCTGTAGGCCACGTTTCCACGACAAGAAATTGCGTCGCATAAGCAGATCATTAAATGCTGTCACGCCCACAAGTCTCAAGAGCTCCGTCAAAGTCTGAGTAATGATAGAATCCTCTAGGTAGTAGGCCTTCATTGCCTTAAATGCATTGTTCAATAGGCTCAGGAGGTTGTCCATGCTATAAGCTGGTGTATTGTTGGACTGTAACAACTTGCCAAGGAATCTGTTGCCCTCATTGGTCACAAATCCTGGTAGAGACTGAGACTCGATAATCGCCGGTACTATCATCTTCTGCAGCTTTTTCTTGAGAACTTTCATCCATGTATGGTATATGTTGAACTCAAGGCTTTCCAAATCGTGCTTGACTATCTCCAAAAGGCGGTCATACTCGTAGTTGTCGGTCTTTTGTGCTTCATACCAATCCTCTGCTAGGAAAACGAAAGAGAGCATTTCATGAACATTGGAGAGCCAAAAAGCGCCAGGATTGATGGCATCGTCGCCTTCATGCTGCATGACCTCTTGTTGCACGGATTGCATGACGTTTGCCAGGAAACGCTCCGACTCCTTGACAAAACCATTGTTCCACATTTCAGAGGTGACAAGGTTTATCAAATAAGCAGGGAACAGCACCTCTTTATCGGTAGGTGTAGGTGTCGTACTTGGGGCTGGGATCTTCAAATTCTTTATCAGGCCTAGTGTGACCTCTTCGTTCAATCCATCTTCATCTGAAAGGAGGTTCTCCAGTTCGAATTCGACGTTATCCAGGACAGGACTAAAGGTTGACCCGGAATTCGTTTGCCGATGAGCGGTAGTACTGGGAATGGCCATCGAGCTCGGCCTTGGATGGTATGCCGAGCTGAATCTGTCTGGATCGATCCTTTCAGCTCCCGCGCTTCTCCTCTTCGGTTTCTTCGACGAGACTAGGTTTATGAGGCCGTTAGTCTGAGGCTGTGGCACATGGCCATTTGTCAGATCGCCGTTAACCGGCATTGCTCTCTTTGCGAGGTCTAGTTGATCTTGCAAATCTGCCAGCTGGTGACGCAGAGACATCTTCTCATTCTCATGATCACTACCCACCTGCTTGGCATTTCCGAGCTCGATGTTCGTTGTCCGGAGCGACTCTCGAAGGCTTCTTCCTTCTTCTTGCAGTCGCTTTGTGTTAGAGATGGATTCGTCATGGACCAGCTGTAACTTTTTCATCTCTTCTTCCATTGCAGTCAAACGCGCCGCGGTAATACCTGCCTGATTGGCCTCCGCTTGAAGTTCTTTCGAGCGGCTCTCCAGCGTGTTGTGCCTAGTTTTCCAGGACTTCAGCTGATTTTCATAGCCCTCAACTTGGAGGATCAAGGCCTTATTCTCGCGTCTCATGGAACCAAGAGACTGGGTCAATTCCACCACTTTGTTCTCCAACTTGTACGATATTTGCTTGAGATCTCTAGCTTCCTCCCGCAGCGTCTTGTAGCCTCGCCTGGCGTTCTTCCCGCGCCATAAGCTTTGTATGATGACAACCTTCTTACGATACTGTCTCCATGAACGCATTTGCCGCCGTGTCCGCCATGATCGTTGAATGGTGACAGCCGCGTTGCCAACTCTTGTCTCCATCAGCTTCCTCCTGCAAAGGAAGCCCTTTGTTACTCCTTGGAGCATGATAATGTTAGCACGAATCTCATTGAAGCGTTTCTTATCTTTGTGGCCACGCCAAACTTTTTGTATGTTGGTCGCAGCTCTAACTTGACGGACTTCTCCGGCACGTTGCCGTGATTGATAACCTCGGGCCCATGCTTGGAGAAGCAGGATAGAGCTCCTAGCCTCAAGATATTTTCTCCGGTAATATTTGCAGCGCAGATTCTTCTGTATCATGATAGCGCATTCGTTTAGCCTTGTAGTCCGCAGATTCTCAAGGAACGCAAGCATGCCCGCCCGAAAGAAGATCTTTGTGAGCCCTAATTGATATTTGTCGAGGCCTCTGTTGCTGCCTTGCCCAAGTGCTTTTTTCAGTATGGCGTTTGCCATCTCCCGGATCTCCGAAGTCCATGATTGAGAGGGAACCAGCATGTAATAACGCAGAGCGAATTCCTCGTAGGTCCAGCGAGTCGGATAGCCGGCGCAACTTATTCGTACAGTTTCCAGCACACCGCAAGCCCGCAATTGGCTTAGTACCATAGGGCCTTCGAATTTCCACGGCTCCTTACCTTCATTCGGTTTGATACAGCGGATGTAGTGCACGTCAGTCGAATTAATCGTGTTCATCAATTCGATAAGAGAGGATTTGAAGATTCCCCCAAGCGTAGGCTTCTTGTTCGCCGCAACACCCATCCTTCTTCCAGAGACCGCATTCGTTTTGGAATTTGCCGCTTGAGCAGAGTCTTTCTCCCGAACGAGGGACGCTGCCTCAAGAACTTCCCCAAGAAAACCGTTCGAGGAGAGGCGAAGGACTTCCATGTGTTCGTCAGGAACGGTATCCCTATTCTTCTCGATAAAACCATCCGACTCATATGTCACGTCTATGGCGTAATGGCACACAGTGAAAGCAGATTTACCGAATCGAGGCTTTTTGTAGTATTTGGACTTGTCGTTCGCGAAATTATGGTGTAACTTTGTGACGAATTGCTCGTCAGAACCCATAGGTAACCGTGATTCCTCGTCAAGAAGCGCAAGAACTCCCAGCTTGGCCTCGATTAGATCTATGCAGGGCTGATTGTCCGAGAAATCGATAAAAGTCCAATCGATTTCCTCGCGCAGATACTCCTCTTGTTCTAATTTGAAAACGTGCTGATTAAATTCTTGTTGTAGCTTTTCGTTAGCATAGTTGATGCAGAATTGCTCGAAAGAATTCTTTGCAAAATGCTCAAACCCATAGATGTCAAGAACTCCAATAAAAGTTGTGGCTCGGGCACTGACTTCTTCCGGCGCCAGACCTTGATTGATAGTCTCGACAAGCCAATCGAATAGGCTGGAGTATATGAATTTTGCTACAGAGTCCCTGACAACCACGGCTTGCTGCTGGGTAAGATTGGACATGATTCTCTCTCCTCTGGTGATCAGCTGCTTCTTGACAGTCCATTTGGCGAACTCTCCTGCGTCGACGCCTAAGATCTGGCAGGCTTTGACAAGTGATGGCTCAGAGGAAGGAAGCACTGAGTCCGTTCGTGTAGCTGTGATCTTGACGTTCCCAAGGTGGAGTAGAGCGCTGAGAATAGCAAAGATGTGGGCTTGTTTCGTTTCGCTGACTCCAATGGTGGTCAAAGATTGCCGAGTTGCATCGAACTCGGCTTTGTCATCCACTCCCTCAATGACTGGAGAGCCACCCTGGTTCAAGTAATCAAAATGTTCCACGGGTAGCAAGCCCCACTCTTGTCGCTCCGCTTCTGTAGCGCCGGCCACGAGCTGGTAGAAAATATGGTAATTCCTCTCCTTCAGTGGCTGGAAAACAAACCTCGAACGTTCCAGCAAGTAGACCCTTATTTTTGCACCAATAATCTCCGTCTTTCTGTCAAACATGATTTCAATGTATTTTCCAAACCGAGAAGAGTTGTCATTGCGGGTCGTCTTCGCATTACCGAAGGCTTCCATGACTGGGTTTGTGGCTAGAATCTGCTCTTCTGTCTCGCTCATTGCATCCGCGATGCCTTTGGCACGTTTTCCAGGTTGATCTGGCGACTCTCGGGTCGCAAAATATCTCATGATGTATTTGGCGCTGACGGTTTTCCCTGCTCCTGACTCTCCGGAGACCACGATCGTCTGATTTTTGTTATCACGCAGCATATCCCTATGCGTAATCAGTCAACGAACACAGCTGCTTGGAGCCCAGACGCTTACGCAAAAGCCTCCTCGGCGATGGCAAAGAGATGAGGCGCCTGCGAAGACCTTTGTTTACCTGCGTAGACTTGAACCATACCAGGTACATATAGCGAGTCGACCCGAGCAAAAGGATTGGTAGCAATTAGAACGATACCGCTGTATGTGTAGATCTCTTTTTGTGAGTATCGCAGCTTGATGGCTTGGAGAACTGTAGGATGTTAGCGATATAGCCAGAAGAATATTCCATACAAGGGAACGTACCTGCTGGTTCATTAAGATGAGATAAGTTTGTAAGGTCATCACTGGCTTCGAGTATGGCAGGATTCATTAGGGGAGGAAGGGAGGCGTTGCTGTCATCCTGTAGCGCAGCTACTGTGGTTTCGAATATTTTGGACTGGCAGAACGTCAGACTTGCTTTACTTTACTATGATTTGGCCTTTGGGCAACAACTTACCTCCCCGTTGGCCAATTGGAAGACCAACTTGACCTTTTCCCCCTGGATGTTCTTGGACTCCACCTCTGAGGCAACCCATCCTTCTGTAGGATCGGGCTGCCATGCTTTTGTCCCAACATCGTAATTATGTGCCATGGCACCTCAGGGAGAGGGGCTCTTGAAGGGCGCCAGCGTGGAGAAGGAGTCCGCTCGCGGAGTGAACACGGTCAAGGCGGCTCAACGAGAAGTGGTGATCAAAGCAGCCTCTCTAACGGCCGAAATGCCAGGAGGTCTCAGCAAAGCCAGAGCATGAGTGGATCAGTAAAGCTGGTGGAGTTGTCTCGTCCGTCCTACAGAAAATGTTTGGGGATGGAGGGCGGAGGCTAATACCCCTGATCACCCCCGGCGCCGCACCAAGAGGACGGGCCGTGATACGAAAGGGATGGTGAAAGGTAATTCTTTCCTGTACGCACTTAAGAAAACCAATCATACATCGAATTTACGTTTAGGATCTAACGATTTCGATGAGGTACCCAGTCGCATTCGGTTGCCGTTCACACCGATGAAACGTTCATGCCAAGGACAAAGAAATGGTACTAAGGGTATGGCCGTACTCAAACAGCTTTACATTATGATATATAAAAACTTGTCTATAAATCATACTATTTTCCGTGACGGACACCATTTATCAATCGTATTATACCAGGCGGTCGACTCTTGGTCGACGTCTTCTCCGCTTCCAAGAACACGCTTTTAGATCTATTGTTTTGACCTTCCAGAGGCAATAGACGATGCATCAAACTCAACAGCCTCCTCGGCGCTGTTGAAGAGCCATTCCGGAGGCTTCAGCATGACGACTGGAGCTCAACGGCACAATAAATTGAGTTCCGTGCATCGGTAGCGATCAATACAGGACCCGCGTCATGATTCGAGCTAGATCTTGTTAGCGGACAGAAGACAATGCTCAACTAGGATTCCAGGTCGTCTCACAATCCAGACTCTCTAATTGTTGATACAATTCCTTGATCACCGTGATGTTGACACTGCTAATATCAGCCATTAGGTATGCAACCTAATAGAGCATCAGCATTAACCTCTAATAGGAACCGAGTCCTAGTATACCTTTCCTCGGCTGTCCGTCATCTGCTTGTCGACATTGTGGTCTCCCAGGATGGCATTGACTAAGCACATCAGTGTCCATCTTACACACGTGGATCCCATCGATAGTTACCCTTTCCTAAAACACCTGATACGTTCTGATGAATGAAAATGACCCGCACGTGATTTGGCTCGTCCAGAGTCAAAGATCGTAGGTTGACTTCAGGCATATTGACGGCTCCCAGAGTTGTGCCCTCATTTACATACCGCACCAGAGCCTCACTGACCTCTATCCCGATCGCACTTTGGGCTTCCTCTGTACTTCCTCCAATGTGTGGTGTCAGGATGATGTTTTTGAGGCTACGAAGGTCATTCGCCCAATGATTGAGATCATTGTTGAAGTAGTCCCCGTTGCCTGCTGGCTCTGTGGGGTAAACGTCCAGGGCAGCTCCGGCAATCTTCCCAGCACGCATAGCGTCGATGAGAGCCGGGATGTCGACAACGCTTCCACGACTCGCATTAATCAAGTAACTACCGTGTTTCATGCACTCCAACTGCTTACGGCCAATCATGTTCTTTGTTTCTGGTAATTCGGGCACATGGCAGGTTATGAAATCTGCACCACCAAGAAGCGCTTCTAATGTTGGCAATTGCTTGGCTGAGCCCAGCGCCATCAGGTTCACCGTGTCATAATATGTGACCGTCATGCCGAAAGACTCGGCGAGCACGGAGAGCTGGGCGCCAATATGACCATAGCCAATTATACCTAATCTCGTGGTCAGATTGGAACGGCCCAAAAGGACATGAGCAGTACCAAGCGTCTTCCCACGTACCTCCCAGCAGCCATTGCTGACCTTATTCCACGTCCCTCTGTGAAGTTCGTTAGATCGATCACCGAGCTGCCGAGCCAGAGCAATAATCTCCGCGATAACGAGTTCGGCGACACTGCGAGAGTTGCTAAAGGGAGAGTTGAAGACCGCAATGCCATGTTCGGCTGCATATGTTGTATCCACCTGATTCGTTCCTATGCAGAAGCAACCCACGACTATTAAATTCTTTGCTTCTTGTAGCACCCTCGCCGTTAACTTTGTTTTCGAACGTATACCGATTACATGGACATCCCTGTAACGATCAGCTAGACACTTGTGAGGTCACAAGTGCGTATTGCGTTACCCCACCGTATCTTTTCGATCAATTCATCCTCGGGTAGCGAAGACTTCAAGGAGGTTACTTGGTAGCCTTGAGACTTGAGTGCATCCCGGCCAGTCTGATTGACATTTTCTAATAACAGAATTTTGATGTCTTCAGTGACAAACGGTTTCAAGGGCTTTGACGGAGCTCCACCAGCAACGGAAGTTAAGCCATGGAGATTAGGTCTCTTTGTCCATGAAGGAGAGACTCGCCTTGCAAACTCTGCTGGTGAAGGCGGAAGCTCTAGACCTTCCGTCACGTCCAAAGCTGAAGCCATCACATAAACCATTGGGGCAGCATAGGAATTCGGCAGCAGCAGTTCAGAAGGTCTTAAATACACCGGGTAGACTCCGGCTTAGCCTCATGCGGGTACTCTCTCTGAGTCACTAAAATCCTGCATGAGGTCTGAATATGGCGTGACACAACGTGATCGGATGAGCCTGACTCGCCTGACTCGCCAGGCCAAGCAACTCTATCCGACACTAGCCCCGCTAACTCCTGCACAATTTCAAAGCCCTAAGGTATGGCACAACCTTTGGCAGTTGGAGGTCTCCTACCACTCGAGCCACTGATTTGTAGCGTTCTCAATACTATTTCTCGGTTGTGCAACTATCAAGTCGTCTACCTAGGTACATTCAGTCATCCCAAAGCGTGCTCTAAGCCATTGGTAGTACCCGCTTCAGATCCGCATCAGCTCTGGATCTCAGGTCTGATGGGATCATTGCTCTTGAATTTGGGCGAGAATAATGCACCGGAACGTGCAAGATACATCCTGCCACAATCTTCCCTTTGATCGTTGCATGCACTTCGTAGTAAGACCGCTCCGTTGTTCGCCTCCACATGACGCCATAATGAACTCCCAAGTCTAGCTCTGTTTGCACTCAGCAGCTTCTTGCTTGGGTTTCGAATTTTCATCCTGGGATTGAATTAGTGTCAATCAATACAAACAGCCCTTGGCGAGCGTACCTCTTCATCTGACTCTTCTTCGTCGTCACGATCCTCGCTCGCGTCATCGTCTTCCTCATCATCTTCATCTTCGAAATCCCCTTCTTCGAGATCATCATCAACTTCCTCGAATTGCAAAGCCTCTCCAGTAAACCAGTCAATTGCGCGAGGAATCAACTTTTCTTTAATATCCTCGCCTAGTTGATAGTCAAGCTCCAAACGCTCTTCAACATCTGATGCAGCGTCTTCTTCTTCTCCCTCTGGGGCTTTGGGAGGATCAAAGAAGTTGAAGAAAGATACTGTAGGGACAGTCTTCTTGACAACACGGGTTTGCTTGGTGTCTATTGCGACATTAGATATGCTGCCATTTCAAGTTGTCCAGACCGCTCCACTCACTCTTGTTGCGCTGCTTCTTACTCTCGATTCGCACCGTGAGGTCTTTGCCCGCCTTCCAGTCTATCTTGTCGCCCTCAGCATGATCGTAGATAAACTCGCCTCCATAGCCACTTTCCTCCTGGTAGAAATAGGTTTTGGTGATGGTTTTATTGGAGAAGAAGTCGTTTTCGCCAAATGCAAATATCAGACGAAATCCGGGTTGCTTAAGATATTCCATACGTATGTCTGTCAGCAACTTCAAAGCTGGTTCATCCCGATCTGTGATTAGCTCCGCCAATGACACTTGATTCTTCATTGCAGATAACCAGAATTCAGGAATGCCAGCCATATCCTCGGAGGATTTCGACGCTCCAGCCGCCTCAGCATTGCTCGTCTCATCTTCCTCCTCGTTTTCTTGCTCGCCAGCCTTGATCTCGTCTTCTGTAGGCTCAGATGTGCCGTTGACTATCTTAGCACGCTTCTCGTACAGTGGCGTGTATTTCGCGAAGTATGTCTTCTCTAATTCGAGCACTTCTTCCTGAAACTCGCCTTCAAGCTTGGAATGCTCCTTCTGAACACCTTTGAGACCAGCCACACGACGACGAACAGGGGCGGGAAGAGATTCGACGTATCCAGATGATCTTCCGACAAGTGAGCCGAGCTTGCCTTGTATCATCGAGACTAGCTTTGGGTTCTGGGCAGAGATAAAAGCTGCTGCAGCGCGGTCGAGATCCTCTAAGCAATTCCAATCAATACACGTGGTGCGGGGAATCGGAGAAAAGAGGGACATACCTTCTTTGATGCTGGCAACGCCAGGCTGCTGAGCATGAGATGAGATTGGTGCATTGTTGGCGGGAGTGTTCTGAGGAGTGCTACATGATCGCGGTTCGGTCAGCGGTGTCTCTGTATCACTTTGGTTGACCAACTTACGGTGCGGTTGCAATGTCAAGCTTTTTGTTGCGGATTGGTTCAGACATTACGAGCTGTCTTGAACGTACAAGATGCGGTCTAAGGTGCAAAAAGACCAAAAGATAATCAGGGGAGGTGGTTACTGTGGGAAAGAGAGGCGACAAACACAAGGAATTTTTCAAGTGTAAGTTGAGACTGAATCGCGGCGCTACGCTCAATTGGGAAAACCAAGCCCCTCATCCCACGCGGTGAAGCTTATCGCGAATTGTACCCTAAAATCAATATTGAATAACATTCGTGGTACACATATATTCCGAACACTCGCACATTGATCCTTAAGCGTCTCCTAGACACTCTTCTCAATCAGCGAGAGGTCTCTGCCACCTCGCTGCTCACTGAATATCTCAACTCATAAAAGCGATGTCCTCCAAATCCCTTTGCCAACAGATTTACTCTGGAGGAGCATCGCGGCTTCGCTGCGTGTCATTGCTGGAAAACCTAGGACATAAAACCAGACCGCACATCGTACGATAATAGCTACGATGGGGGATTCTGACCCGCGGGACACGGCGTACTCCCGTAGAAGTGCCTCAAGAGATGATCGTAGGAACAGTGTCAGATCTAATGGAGCCCCCAATGGCTCCTTGTATCGCCGCGATTCAAATATCAGCAAGTTAGACACACTGCGTGCGGCTTCTCGCAGATCACTAGCTCTGACCAGACTACAGCGCCAGCTTTGTGTCGGATGTCGAAATGGCTCACGACGAGGTTTGCTCCTCCATTTTCGGAACTCTCCTCATCCATTGGGGCTAATGACCTCAGGTCTTTGCTGGTCCCATGTCAGAGAGCATTCCGTCGAGTGTGACAGGATTTGCCCATCGACGACCCCGAGCCGACTCGATAGCAAGTTTCACATACTTCCAAGAGAACGACGAATCGCCAGAGTGGTCTGAAGACCAAGCCATCGTGGACGAGGAGGAGGAAGACCTGGAGCTTGGCAAGCAGGCGGAGGAAGACTTTGATCTAGACTTAAGATCGGGTTCGACACCGCCAAAAAGACGCAAATCTTCCGGACTATCGAGGGGTTCCATAGAAGATCCTCTTCTTGCTCGCCACGATTCAGTGACGTCCGGCGTGATGCTTGATGGCGGAGCAAGGTTCAGTCAAAAGATATATGTAGTGACTGAGGACTTGACCATTGTAGTGGCAGGTTTCACTACAAAATCTTTTGGGTACATGTTGTACATCGCCCTCTGCTGCTTGTCTGTGGGACTAGGCTTTCTAGTCCTTCGCTGGCTGCCCCGTTGGCGGGTCCGCCTGATAGGTTCTCCAAAACCTTTAAGAGACTGCGACTGGGTCGTCATCGAGGTGAGATCACCTCATCGCCATCGGAAATCGGGAGTTGCAGCTAAAAAGGACCAGAATCAATGGGGTGAACTCACAATACAAAGCGTTACTAAAGTGTCCTACGGACACGCTGCCTCTACAGTGTTTGGAACAAGACAGAAAAAGGGCTACTCGTTTGACTACGATGAGGACGATGATCCGGTCATATTGCACCTACGCTTTCTTGATTATCGTTACATCAGATTCTGTTTCCATCCCTCTTCAGACAGGTTTGCGCTGTGTAGCGATTGGAAGGATCCGAGTTGGACAAATGTAAGATCAATCAGGAGTGGATTAGACAGCGACGAACGACATAGGCGAGAACAGGTCTTTGGCATGAATCAAATCGATATAGAGCAAAAATCTATTCCACAGGTACTTGTAGACGAGGCGAGTTTGTCCCTTTAGGAATCTTAGCGATGGTCTAACATGATGCAGGCATTTCATCCTTTCTACATATTCCAGATTGCAAGTCTCATTCTTTGGTCTCTTGACGAGTATTATTACTACGCCATTTGCATCTTTCTTATATCTGTTGTCAGCATCACGACCACTTTGATTGAGACTAGATCCGTACTACCGCCTCCTCCTTTTTTCGGGCTTTGCTTATCGTTTGGCAGACCATGAAGCGCCTGCGAGAGATCTCACGTTTTGAATGTGAGGTGCGAGTTCTAAGAAATGGATTTTGTAAGGGCTGCAATTCCTGTATCGTACACTGTCTGATGAGTACCGTCTAGGGCGACAGGTGGAAAGCGGAGAACTTGTCCCAGGGGACGTCTATGAAGTGTCTGATCCATCGATGACACAATTTCCATGTGATAGCCTTCTTCTAGCCGGAGATTGCATTGTCAATGAGAGCATGCTCACCGGTATGGCACTATCCATTCTTAACGTTAGCATGTATCATTGTTGATGGTAACAAGGCGAGTCTGTGCCGGTTTCCAAAATCCCAGCTACAGACCATTCGCTACAACTTCTCAATATGAGCGCTAGCTCTATGAATCCTGAGGTGGCCAAACATTTTTTGTTTAGTGGCACAAAGATTATACGAGCCAGACGTCCCCAAGGACAGAATGAGGAAGCTGTAGCATTGGCTATTGTCATCAGGACTGGCTTCAATACGACCAAAGGCGCCTTAGTCCGCTCAATGCTCTTCCCTAAACCCTCAGGCTTTAAATTCTATAAAGACGCGTTTCGCTACATCTCTGTCATGGCTGGTGTCGCAGGTGTGGGCTTCATTGCCTCATTCATCAACTTCGTTCGACTTGAGGTATGTGTACGAGCCAGGTTTGACTTTTTTGCAAGCTAAGGTCAAGAAGTTAGCCTGGCATTTAATCATCGTCCGTGCATTGGATTTGATAACAATCGTAGTTCCCCCTGCACTGCCGGCAACATTATCTATTGGCACCAACTTTGCACTGTCTCGACTCAGGAAGAAAAACATTTTTTGCATTAGTCCTCAGAGGTGAAAGATCCCCAAAGAAGCAGATAAGAAGCCGTCTGTTTAACAATTATCAGGGTCAATGTTGGAGGAAAACTGGATGTCATATGTTTTGACAAGACAGGAACTCTGACAGAAGACGGCCTCGATGTTCTTGGGGTCAGGGTTATTCATCGGCCGGCAATGAGGTATTTGAAAGTCTAACATCTTACCATAGGCTCTTGGCTGATTATCGGCTAGATTCAGCGACGTGCTAGGTGACTCTTCGACGCTTCTACCAGCCGCGACGTATGAACGAGATCCTACAGTCGATTATCAGATCCATAGAGCTGCTCTTTATGCCATGGCAACTTGTCACTCTTTGCGTGCTGTAGACGACGAATTGATAGGTGACCCTCTGGACATCAAGATGTTCGAATATACAGGCTGGTCCTTCGAAGAATTTGCTCAGACGACGAACGCCATTGAAGGCGATACTCAAAATGGCCCGACATCAATCTCAAGGCCACCTGCGGGTCTGGAATTTGATGTGGACGATACCAATATTTCCGTGACTGTGCGTGCCTCTCGAAATATAGATATTTCACTAACGTCGAGATAGAACGCACCCATCGAGCTAGGAACACTCAAGTCCTTTGAGTTCGTATCGCAGCTGCGTCGAGCTAGTGTCATCGTTGGGCAGTCTGGCTCCTCTGGTGGCGACGTGTATGTCAAAGGGGCACCGGAATGTATGAGAGACATCTGCCGTCAGGACAGCTGTAAGTGTCTTCGGAATCTACTGTTGACGATTTGGAAAGAGTAACATGCCGTGGTAGTTCCTGTGGATTATGAGGAGCTGTTGAGCTTCTATACCCACAGAGGCTTTCGAGTCATTGCTTGTGCAACGAAACATATTGAAACACTGGATTGGACGAGGGTAGAGAAAATGACCCGGCAAGAAGCCGAATCTGAACTCGAGTTTCTTGGATTCATTATATTTGAGAACAAGCTGAAACCTTCGACCGCTGCGGTTATCGACGAACTTGACAAAGCCAACATCCGAAGAGTCATGTGCACTGGCGACAACATACTCACTGCCATTAGTGTTGCTAGAGAGTGCAACTTAATCGACCGTACAGCTCACTGCTTCATCCCCCATTTTCTCGAAGGTCAGGTGTCCCTCCAGCTGCAGCCATTCAAATGAGACTGACTGATCCAAAGGTGATCATCGAGACCCTGAAGCTCTCCTTGAGTGGCAGAGCGTTGATAATCCGCTTTTCAAGCTGGACGAACATACGCTCATGGTATATATAGTCTAATTTCCTGTAAGATCTCCTCGCTAACTATAAAGCCTCTGCCTCCGCCGGCTGAAAGCGACGCCTCATTGCCATATGACGTTTCCAACCTGCGAAATTACAGCCTTGCTGTGAGCGGTGATGCCTTCCGATGGGTCATTGAATTCGGCAACGAGGACGTCTTGAACAGGGTGGCTATTCCAATAACAATGCAAATCGGATGTGAGCTAATTCGAGGCAGATGCTT
>JAABUI010000501.1_pt1 | contig 28840 bp, 27 predicted proteins | sample 5559111 | NCBI WGS metagenome assembly JAABUI01 (sample SAMN10711870, study PRJNA513365) | rock metagenome | isolation source: Antarctica rocks | place: Antarctica: Victoria Land, Buttleship Promontory | reverse complement strand
GACGCTTTGACATACTCTAACATAAAGTACACACCGTGATCTTTGACGATCGTACGTCATCTCTCCCAGTAGTTGCCAGGCGGGTCCCCACGGTGGTTTGGACCCCTCAATCTCCGACCTTGGCTGACTCGCCTCTTTAACAAGCACCCAAGCCCCTTTCGTTCCTGCCTTTCCGCTTCAGTGCTAACACACCCACCTCTGCTTACCACTTTCGACATACGCGCAGTCGCCCTCAAATTCAATTTCCCTCCTGCTGCACTCATCCTTGGAAGTACTTTCGCTCCACAGGCGCAGCTTCGTCCCCTTGCCCTGAAGAACCCGCCGCCCCGCCGCGACTGATTAGTCATAGCCCCGGGAGGGAATCGTGAGTCGGACTGCCCTTCCCCAGTTCCCCTTCCCCTTTCCGTCGCTCGCCTCCTCCAACATCCAAACCATTCTGCTTTCGACAAACACCACACCTCTAAGCCTAACTCAGTAATTCTTCTAATCCCAATATCAACCACGTCCAGCCCGATCGGGGTCAACCTCAAACAGTCAAGCATCGCAACCAGCTCAAGTGGCCACTTCTCGTGTCGCGCAAATGGCTGACATCGCTGATCCCACGGCGTCTCCAAACCACGACGACCCGACCGGCAATGGCGCCGACGCTCGCGGTGTCAAGCGTCCTCGCGTGAGTGCTGCCGCCGACGACGACGACGATGACGACCAGCCGGGCAATCGCGAGCGGAGAAAGATTGACATCAAGTTTATCCAAGACAAGTCACGTCGTCACATCACCTTTTCGAAGCGCAAGGCTGGGATTATGAAAAAGGTACGGACTGACTCCCCTAATCGTCGCAACCAATGCACATGCCAACACAACAGTAAATCTTGTTCCAATTGCTGATTTAAGCGTTGCGTAGGCATACGAGCTGTCGGTCCTCACCGGTACCCAAGTCCTCCTCCTAGTGGTGTCGGAGACTGGACTAGTCTACACCTTCACAACGCCCAAGCTTCAGCCACTCGTGACAAAGCCTGAGGGCAAGAATCTTATCCAAGTAGGATGCATGCACCCTCGTTGCGCGTGTTCCATTAATGCTTTCTACAGGCCTGCCTCAATGCGCCCGAGCCTGCACCCGGCAATGAGAATGGAATTGATGCCGAGTCAACTGTCGATTCTCCAGAAGATGTGAACCACGCGCAGATCCCCGCTCCTCAAGCGAGTATGCCTCGAGGCGGTGGCGGCATGCCTCCCCATTACATGACGCCAGAGCAACAACAACAGATGGCATACCAGCAATACATGTCAACACAGAATCAAGTCCCACCTGGACAGTATCCAATGCCTCCTCAAGGTATGACACCAAACCCACCCAAATTTGACGAGCACATGCTGAGATGAAGGTCTATCAGAACGATGAATGATAGCGACGACGGGCGATAAGGATGAAAAGGGATTATCGATACACGGCCTGTACTAATCCACAAGGTCCATCAGAGAAGCAGGTGCTGGTGCACGATGGAAGGAGGAGTCTGGCGTACGAAGGTTAGGATGTCGGTTCTATTCTGTTTCCCTATGCATGCTCGGGTAGCCTTCACCCTGTGACATCTTTTAAACAAAAATGGCCGAAGCAGATGAATTGGTGGAGGACTGAGCACTTGTTTTTTTATGTCAGTTAAAAATGGTGTGGTGTTTCCTCCGGCTTGCGGCTTTAGAGGTGAAGAGATTACTCAATGTCGTCTGTACCATATGCCGAGAACAGATAAACAATAGTAATTCAACTATTTCCTCAAATATCTGGCAATATTAGACGTACTATTGAAGCAAAGGTCGGCAGTGAAACGCTGAAAATCGTCTGGCTCGGTGCAATGTAATCTGGACATTGCCCCTATGCAGAGAGCCCTTGGATGAATGAGCGAGCTACTAAGAATAGTTCATAGTGCTTCAACTCATATGGAAATGTGCCTTTCAGACTTGTCATAATTTGGGGCCTGTTGTACAAGTTTTGACATGTGAACAGCAATAAACGGCTTTGACTTCTTTGGCCGAAGTCTGAATGGTCACTAGCGTCGATCGCGTAGAGACAACCCAAGCTCAGCAGGTTGAACATTCGATTGCTTTGACTGCCCACATTGAAGACAAATATGCAGCTCTCTTCATCGTCTTACTTTGATCGCTCTGATGACAATCCTACTTCCCCACCGATGAGTCTGATACGGTAACATGGGACAACTTGGAGACCTCTCTCCGCAAGGAAGCGTTGCAGTAATGTTGACTCCTATGGAGACCATACAGCGTGAACATAGCTGAGCGGTATCAGGTCGGCATATTCGTCGGACTTGTCTCTACTTCGGTTCAGTCACTTGGTCTCACACTGCAACGAAAGTCTCACATATTGGAAGATGAGAAGGGCCCGGATGACCTCCGACGACCACCTCATAGACGACGGAGATGGCAGGTTCGTCAGCACCGGGCTACACTTAGGCACAGCCTCCAAGCTTCTAGCTGATACTCCACACACAGATTGGCATGTTCATGTTCATCATAAGTAATCTTGCCGGAAGCACAATTCAAATCACCACTCTGCCTCTTCCAGTCTTGTCGACCTTGCAAGCGGTATACTCGACTCCCTTCTGCTTATTTGCCTTGCGCTGATTCCTCTCAGTCTGGCTTGGTGTTCAATTCCATATGTGCGACCCTCATCTTGGGAGAGCCGTTTACGCGATGGTCTTTCGGAGGCACGGTCTTGGTTTGCGCTGGAGCTGTCCTCATTGCAATATTCGGTGCCATAGGGGAGCCCGCTCACAATCTCGACCAGCTACTCACACTCCTTGAGAGGCGCCAATTTATACTGTGGATGATAGGACAAGCAATCCTGGTGGTTGCTATCATTGCCAGCGCCAAAGCTCTTAAGTTTATGAATCCATGGACCAGTAACAGTCCACGAATGCGCCTCTTCAGAGGGATGCTCTATGGAGCTGCCAGTGGCGTCCTTTCCGCACATTCTCTGCTTGTGGCAAAATCAGCGGTCGAGCTGCTTGTCCGGACCATTGTGGACAGGCATAATGAATTCAATCGCTGGGAATCCTGGGTCATCCTTCTCAGCCTGCTCGCCCTCGCCCTTACCCAATTATATTATTTGCATCGCGGCTTGAAGCTGTGCTCCACCAGCATACTATACCCTTTTGTTTTCTGCGTGTACAATATTATTGCTATATTAGACGGCCTAATTTACTTTGATCAATCATCACGACTTTCTTTACCTCACGCCCTCTTGGTAAGCAAGGATATCTCTTACTCCTCATCAGAAACATTCAGCTAACTAAATGGCCCACTAGATCGCACTTGGTACCGTCATACTCCTCCTCGGCGTTCTCGCTCTCTCATGGCGTCTTAACAATGACCCTGCTACCCGCCCTCCCGTATCACAGAATCCGCTCACTCCCGGCCTGGGTCTTATTGACGATGAAAGCGAGTCTGACCTGGAGACTGATGCCACTCCATCCGAAGTGGATGACGAGACAATGTTCGCCAATGTTGAAGGGTCGCCACATCTAAAGCGCCCATATGGTGGTCGCAGTCCATCCCCCAACGGCACAGTTACGCCCACTAGCAAGCATAACGATTTATTGAACATCACGCGTCTCCGCAGACATGGGGTCACTGAGTCAGAAGAGATCTGGGAAGAATTAGAAGACGACACAATTTCCGAGCTCTCGCCTCTCCCAGGCCGGAAGAGCAGTGCACGGTCCACCCCATCATCGAACCCCACTTCTAAGGGTGACCCAATGGATGGTCCTCCAAACGAATCCACGGCCTTGCTGTCTCGATCTGGCACTAGCAGAAGCTACAGAGACAAGGGCAGAAGACGGTCTACACATCTCAGGGATGCCCATGAGCATGACAGAAGGAGGTCAACGTCGTCACAAGACGCATTGGGTGAGTGGTGGAAAATGAAGCGATGGTTCAAAGGAAAGGATCGCAAGGGTGCGCATCGCCCTGATGATAGAGGCAATGGTAATGGAGCTGGTCATGAAGCCTGATGGGGGTACGGGGAGCCTGCATGAACGAGGGTCATTGGGCGGCGCTTGAGCGATTGCATTAGCGGATAGGAACACCCATAGATCATATCAATGGCATATTCAGGAACATGTCATTCTTTAGTTCTTCATCTTTCAGTGTCTCGAGTGCTGCTAAGTACCGATGTGAAATCCAAGGGAAGGCCAAGCCGGTAGATCCGCGCTAGGCTCGGAGGCCAGACCTCCCTTGGATTGGTTGCGTCAAGTGTAAAGAGGTGACGCAGAAGAGATGTACCTTGCTGTCATTGCTGCTTGGTAACAGTCACTCCTTTGGTAGTTGGTTGATCAGTCTTCCTGTTCGCTTTCGTACAGGTTTGACTTCCTCAGCATCTCCCTCAATGGACCCATCTGACGCTGTGAATAGTTCTAGCTTCCTTTCTCCCCTCGAAAAGCTACCTGGCACTCTCGCCCTTCCTGTACCTACGATACAGACAGGCAATTCAAGATGTCTCACGCCATGTCGGACGACCAGGTATGCTACTCTCCGCATCCCTCTCTCACCGATAGCTAAACCCTCCCCTTCTCTTCCAGGTAGCCAACGAGCTCAAAAAAATGACCGCCTTCATCCGCCAAGAAGCCCTCGAAAAAGCCAAAGAAATCCAAATCAAAGCGGACGAAGAATTCGCCATCGAAAAATCCAAACTCGTCCGCCAAGAAACCTCCGCCATCGACTCCACCTACGCTAAAAAACACAAGCAAGCCTCCATGTCGCAGCAAATCACCCGCTCCACGCTCGCCAACAAGACCCGTATAAAAGTCCTCTCGGCGCGGCAGGAGCTGCTGGACGAGCTCTTTGAGAAGGCGAGGGAGAGGTTGGGTGGGTATGCGGGGGAGAAGCGGTATGAGGGGATGTGCAGGGGGTTGATTTTGGAGGGGCTGTATGCGCTAAATGAGGGGAAGGTGGCTGTTAGGGCGAGGAAGGCGGATTATGGGGTTGTGAGGAAGGCGGTGGAGGGGGCGAAGAAGGAGTATAAGGAGCAGGTGGGGAAGGAGGTTGTGGTGGAGTTGGATGAGAAGAATCCGCAGCCGGAGGGATCGTGAGACTTTCTTTTCTCAGTGCTTGGTGGGGTTTCATGCTAATGGATGGACAGGCCCGGGGGCGTGTCGATTGTGGGTGGGAATGGAAAAATCGATATTAATAACACTCTCGACGAAAGGTTGAAATTGCTGGAGACGGATGCGTTACCGATGATCCGGACGACGCTTTTCGGGAAGAATGAGAATCGTAGGTTTTACGATTAGGAGATTGTTCTCGGCACGGGGATTTCATTTGCGTTCACTATGATGTAGAGCTTCACTTGACTGCTTCGGAGGCACGGTAGATTTGGCATGGAGCTTCTACGCTTGCAAGGTCTTGATTGTGGGAGGAATACTTTGTACATTGTGTATGATAACCCACGGAACATAGAGTGAGCCATTGAGAAGCAACAGAAAGCCCGTCAGCTCCGCTATTGCTCCCAATGATTCCCGAAAACGCCATGCTACCCAAAAAGCTCCCCATAATTACAGACCATTCGCCGTAGCAAGCAGATCAGTAGATCTCCCATCGTTAAGAAACGCCTTCATCTTCTCCTGTAAGGGAACGACTTCATCCTCTCCAAAGACCATCTTCTTCTTCGGCTTCGGCTTCGTTCGCACCGCGTACTCCAGCCGACGCTGGAAGCACTCAAGTACCTCCTTAGCTTCTGTCCTTTTCATGTGTGACGCACCCGTGTCAACAATGTTATTGAACATAGAATTGATTTTCGACGTCAAAGAATCGACATCTCTGTTGAACGCAAGCTCTGCATCTTTACTACATGGCGATGAAGGACGATCGATGCGATCTATTCCGATGCTAAGGATGCTGATGGAGGCGGCGAGATCACTGAAGTCTGTTGCGTTGGTGATGGTGAATTGTGAAACTTGAAGTCGACGTGTGATTAAATTAATATCTATTGTGTAGTCGGCTGATTTGGTGAGATAGCGAGGGTCTTGGAAGAAGAACGTGAGTGAAAGTCGTTGGCGGAGGAGAATCAGTCGGGCGGACCAGGCAGGTATCATTTGAAGTAATTGTAGGCGTAGGGTCGCATCGCTTATGGTCTGGTATACGGATGTTATTACTGTTTGAATCTGGTGAAAGTGGTCAGCCTTGTTTGCTCACTTCTGGGTGTGTTACCGACCTCATGTTGCAGATCCTCCTCTGGTAATGATTCGATCAGACTTGCGATTGCTTCTTCGATTACACCAATGGCATGACAACTCTTGACTATGGAGCGATCCAGGGTCAAGCGGCATAATGTATTTAGTAGATGTACTCGAGACTCAGCGCTCAAATCCCCTGCTGCACTTCCAAGGACGGCTAATAGGGAGAGCAAGCCAGGGCGATGGGTAGCCTCAACGCTTTGGGATATAGTAGCATGCGGTACAATAAGCGTCTCAAAGTTTAAGGCTGTAGCGGCGGCTCCTAGTTTTTGGAATAGTACATCCATGTAGTTGGGGGTTAATAGTGGTGTAAGCTGCTCCGTAGCGTGTCTTAAAGTAGAGGCGTATGAGTATCTCAGATCATCCCGTGACTCCATGCATAGGGCATCCATGATCCAAAGGAGAATCTCCTCTGGTAGATCTCTCTTCGTTGCAAATTCTCCAGCATATCCGCTTAGAAAAGCCTGTTGGCGAGGAAGTGGCTCACCGAATAGCCTCTCGAGTCGCTCATCCTGAACAACCGGGAACTCAGAAACCTGAGATGTGGTATCTTCGGCATCGTCATCGAAAAAGGACCATGATTTGGCGTGCTGCAACGCTTCCGTCCTCTGAATTGCCCTCTTGAGTTTACCAATATCGTCTTCGTCCCCATGATCTTTCATCACCGAGTCGATCAAGCTGGTATCCAGCAATCCCTTGCCTCTGCCTGTTGACCCTTTACGTTGGTCGTATGACTCGAGCATCGATTCTGCTCTTGCAATCTCATCTTTAGACGCTTCATCTTTCTTCTTCTGCTTGACCAAGGCCTCTAGAGAGAACTTATGCTTTTTCGGCATAACGGGAAGGCCAGAGGGAAGTTGCGAATGTGATTTTCTTGCAGGCCTGATACCTCGAGTTGTGCGCTTGGGCCTGTGGCTTCCCTCATCATCTGGTGAAGGCAGCTGTGAATTCGCCTCTGGTGACTGTCTCCCGCCATCAAACAGCTCATCGATATCTTTGAGTGAAGCGTCAGACTCGTCGTCTGAGTTCCTTATCATCGTCTCGCCATTCCTCACTATGCGCTGACTGCTGGGCAAGGTAGGCTGGGAGCTAGTCATACTATGATAGTGTGTAGTGGCCTTATTCGGGGCAATTGTAGGAGTCTCATGGAGTTTGTCCTTGCTGCTGGGGGTACCGGCTGCACCTGGTGCAGGAGTCGCAAAGTCAGGTTGTCGCGTGAGTATTGTGTCTTTATCAATACATGGAGAGGCAAGGCCCCTCGACTGAGGCTGGTGCGGTTCTGGTTTCCCATATTTGTTGGAATTAGGACTGGAGATTGTCCGGGCAGGCAGTTTCTGACGGAAAGGTGGTGAATCTTGAGGCGAAGACTGGGGGCTTTTGTCCGCGAGACTCTGTCTAGAGGGCTGACTAGATGGCTGGGAGGCATCACTAGACCGATGGGCGTCCTGGTTATCATTAAACTCGTGTATCGGGGACTTCCTGCGACTAGATTCACGCGATTCCTCCGACTCGTCGTCAGGGAAAGGGCGTTTTCTTTGAAATGACTGATTCAATCTCTTGAAGTAATTCGTAATGGGAGCAGTCTTCGACATGGCCATCTTGTCAGGACCGTGCCTCGCATTCTTACTTACACAAGACCACTTTCCAAATATCGCGTGACGAAAGATGGTTGAGCACGACGAAGCGCGCCTAGAAGCGCGATGTCACGGGATCGAGTTGGCCATCCAAAGTCAAATGTGGAAAGGTACAAGGGGGGCTCTACGCGGGGAGTTATGTATGGAATCCGGATGATGATGTGCCCTGGGTGTGCGAGGAATTGAGCTGATTGGTTGGTGCAGGCAATGGTTGGATCATCAGCCCTCAATACAGTAAGATTCTCGATCGTATCAAGTAGCTCTGACTCTGAGGCATTATGTGGCTCGTTACTGCGTCCGAAACCAACAGCCAACTGGCCGCTCCCTTTCAGCTGAGCTTCGGCCGGTTTATGATTTGTGTCATTCCTCGCATGCAATCGCTTTCGCATGTTCATCTGACATTGTTATTCTAGTACTTCCCACAGACATCATAAGCACTTCATCTCCCGACGGTAATCATACCAATAATAATGGTCTGATGAATTAATTGTGAACACGAAGCTCATTAATATTAAATTCACGCCGGAGCGGCTCCAGTCCGGACGCCGGCCCAAACTTACAAATCCTCGAAGACCCTCGACACTCGTTCACTGCACCCTGCCGGACAACAACGTGCTGTCATCCGCCGTTACTGCTATTATTGTCTCACTTGCCATCCTCTTCTGGTCTCACCTCCACGTCGACTCAGAATTCAATTCCCTTGCGAGGATCAATCGAGTCGCCTCTAATCGCTAAAGCTGTCCGTCTCGACCTTCCGCGCGCAGAAGCCTTCAGCCCGACGGTTCCGCTATCACTGCAGAAGTTCGGACGCCGCAAGACAAACTCTTACGACGTCCAGCAATCTCCATCTCTCGACTCATTGGAGTATAATCGATTTACAGTTGTTCTGGGGAGGCGCAAGGATGTCATGTTGATTTCGCTGTACTAGGGTCCCGAGAGAATCAGCACTTGACTATACCTCAGCCGTGACCGGATGACCACGACCAACGGCGCCCAAAGACTCCCGCCATGGCCGACCAGCCTCACCAGGGAAACGCCAACGTTTCTAATCCAATAAAGCGAATTCGATGGGCGACACAACGGGTCACTGGCGCTAATGAGCAGAAGAAGCGTCATAGCATCATCAATCGTTTCAACCACAGGAAGGCGGGCTCTACGGAGAAGAAAAGGGAGTCCGGGAGTTCGGCAGATGGACCACATTTGGAGGGTATACAAGAGGAGGCGGAAATCTCAACGGAGAACGGCGATCGCGAAGACACGAGGCGGCGGATCTTCTTCAATATTCCGTTGCCCAACGATGCAAAGGACGAAGAGGGGCATCCGATATCTCAGTACGCCAGGAATAAGATACGAACTGCAAAATACACCCCGTTGAGCTTCATTCCAAAGAATCTGTGGTTTCAATTCCACAATATTGCCAATATATACTTTTTGTTTGTTATCGTCCTCGCCGTAAGCAACTACTCTAACGTACGCCTATCTTTGATGTGCTAATGCGCTATGTCCTACAGTTCTTTAGCATATTTGGTGCTTCCAACCCTGGGCTCGGGTCTGTTCCTCTGATTGTCATTCTGTTTGTTACAGCTGTAAAGGATGCCATCGAAGACTGGAGGCGAACGGTTCTAGATAATGAACTCAACAACTCACCGGTTCATCGTCTGATCGAATGGAATAATGTCAATAGCTCTGAAGATAACATCTCCCTTTGGCGTAGAATCAAGAAGGCTTCAACTCGAGGAGTGGTAAAGACTTTTAACTTTCTCAAAAGCAAAACGAGCAAGAAGTCTCGAAACGGGAAAACGTATGCCCAACGAGCGTTAGACGAGCCTCGGCGATCGAATGATACAACACGAATTCGGAACTCTATGATGTCTTCACGGACTTCGTTTCATTCTGTGCAAAGCCGGGCCGAAGACGGAATACAGATGACACCAGTACCATCGCCTCAGCCTGGACAGAAACGTGGCGCGGACGCCAACCATCTTGAGCCAGGCGATCGACCAGAAACCTCGTTTTCTTTCGAAGACGAGAATCTCGTGATTACTTCGGCTGATGACAATTTGGCTGCTTCCAATGGATCTCCTAAAGGGACCAAGCGGGCAAGTGGCCAAGCGCCAACCAAATTCTATGGCAGTCTTGTGGATCCTTTCAAAAGTGTTCCTGGTAAAGCTAGGTTCAAGAAAGATTATTGGAAAAACGTACAGGTCGGAGACTTTGTACGCATTTACAACGAGGATCAGATACCTGCAGATATTGTTATCTTGTCCACGTCTGATCCTGACGGGGCATGCTATGTGGAGACCAAAAATTTGGATGGGGAAACTAATCTCAAAGTGCGGCAGGCTTTGCATAGTGGCCGCAAGATAACGCATGCAAAAGACTGCGAGCAGACCGAATTTGAGATTGAAACAGAGCCACCCCACGGAAATCTTTATCAATTCAGTGGGGCGGCGAGATGGACTCAAAAGGACCCTAAGAATCCAGCGGAGCTTGGCACACAGATGGTAGAGCCAATCTCTATCAACAATCTCCTCCTTCGCGGATGCAGTCTACGCAACACTGAATGGATCCTGGGAGTTGTCGTCTTCACCGGACAGGAAACGAAGATCATGCTCAACGCTGGCATGACTCCTAGCAAGCGTTCTCGGATTGCTCGTGAACTTAACTGGGACGTCGTCTACAATTTCGCAATCCTCTTCTGCATGTGTCTCCTGTCGGGCATTATAAATGGTGTCACATGGGCCCAAGGCAATAACTCCTTGGACTATTTTGAATTCGGCTCAATCAGCGGAAAGCCTTCTTTAGATGGATTCATCACTTTTTGGGCTTCGGTAATCCTCTTCCAGAATTTGGTCCCAATATCCTTGTACATCTCCCTCGAGATAATCAAGACCTGCCAGGCTTTCTTTATCTACAGCGACACTTTCATGTACTATGAGAAGGTCGATTATCCCTGTACCCCCAAGTCATGGAACATCTCCGACGATCTTGGTCAGATTGAATACATTTTCTCCGACAAGACGGGAACCCTGACTCAAAATGTCATGGAATTCAAGAAATGTTCTGTCAATGGGATGCCCTATGGAGAAGCCTATACCGAAGCCCAAGCTGGCATGCAAAGACGGCAAGGTGTTGATATAGAAGCAGAGGCAGAGAAAGCTCACAAGCAGATTGCGCTGGATCGCGTGAAGATGCTGGCAGATCTTCGCAGGATTCATCTCAATCCGTATCTCCACGATGACGAGCTCACGTTTGTCGCGCCAGACTTTGTCAGCGATCTTGAGGGCCTGTCTGGGCAGGAACAAAAGATTGCAAATGAACAACTCATGCTGGCCTTGGCACTGTGTCATACGGTGATTACAGAAAGAACTCCTGGAGACCCCCCTAAGATTGAGTTCAAGGCTCAGTCGCCCGACGAAGCAGCCTTAGTCGGTACCGCGCGCGATTGTGGGTTCACAGTGCTGGGCAGATCTAATGATGGCATTATATTGAATGTATTGGGGGAAGAAAGAGAATACACAGTACTTAACACCCTTGAGTTCAACTCAACGAGGAAACGCATGAGCGCGATAATCCGTATGCCAGATGGTAGGATTATCCTTTTTTGCAAAGGTGCCGACAGCGTCATCTATTCTCGGTTAAAGAAGGGGGAGCAACAACAATTGCGGAAGTCCACAGCCGATCACCTCGAAATGTTCGCTCGCGAGGGTTTGAGGACGTTGTGTGTCGCCCAAAAGGAGATCGATGAAAATGAATATCAGGCTTGGAACAAAGAGCACGATCTTGCTGCTGGAGCTATCGTTGACCGTGAGGACAAGCTTGAAACTGTCTCGGATACCATCGAAAGGGACCTCACCCTGATTGGCGGTACGGCTATCGAAGATCGATTGCAAGACGGGGTTCCTGATACCATCGCCTTACTTGCAGACGCTGGGATCAAGCTTTGGGTCTTGACTGGCGACAAGGTAGAAACAGCCATTAACATCGGTTTCTCTTGCAATCTGCTCAGTAATGAGATGGACTTGATTGTATTCAAGCCACAGGAGGAAACTGCGGAAGCTGCTGAGTCTGAATTAGACAAGCATCTGGCTACCTTCAACATCACTGGTTCAGATGAGGAGTTGAAAGCAGCACGTAAAAATCATCAGCCTCCTGGACCTACCCATGCCATAGTCATCGACGGTGATGCTCTGAAATTGGTGCTCGAGGAGCGAGTACGTCAAAAGTTCCTGCTGCTCTGTAAACAATGCAAGTCTGTCCTCTGCTGCCGAGTAAGTCCGAGTCAAAAAGCAGCTGTTGTGGAGATGGTGAAGAATGGGTTGGATGTTATGACATTGTCTATCGGAGATGGTGCGAATGACGTTGCCATGATTCAGGAGGCTGACGTGGGTGTTGGCATTGCTGGAGAGGAAGGTAGACAGGCGGTGATGTCCTCTGACTATGCGATTGGACAGTTCCGCTTCTTACAGAGGCTGATCCTCGTACATGGCCGGTGGTCCTACCGCCGCCTAGCGGAGACTATTGCAAATTTCTTTTATAAGGTAAACCACAAGTCAAAATTGCTTACGCTATCGTAAAAGCTGCTGACATTTGCCAGAACATCGTGTGGACTCTCGCCCTTTTCTGGTATCAGATCTTTAATGATTGGGATTGCTCATATCTCTTCGACTATACCTACATTCTCCTGGTGAATCTTGCGTTCACGTCTCTTCCGGTAATCTTCATGGGCATCCTCGACCAGGACGTCAACGACAAAGTTTCACTTGCTGTCCCACAGCTCTACCGACGAGGTATTGAACGGAAAGAGTGGTCTCAATTGAAGTTCTGGTAGGCTCAATAATTCAACGATCTGCAGATTTAGCCGCTAATATGACTCAGGATGTACATGGGCGATGGTGTCTACCAATCATTGATTTGTTTCTTCATGCCATATCTGCTCTTCGCACCTGCCACTTTCAATACGCAAAGCGGCCTCGGTGTGGATGACAACAAGAGAATCGGCGTCTACACTGCCAGTGCCACCATAGTCGTTGTCAACGTCTACATCCTCATGAACACGTACAGATGGGATTGGCTAATGATGCTGCTCGTATCAATCAGCATCCTGCTGATTTGGTTTTGGACTGGGGTCTACACCGTCTCGTCTTCCTCCGACCAATTCTATAAGGCCGCCCCTCAAGTCTACGGTCAACTCTCATTTTGGGTGCTCTTGCTGCTTGTGGTATCCATCTGCCTGCTGCCTCGATTCACGGTGAAAGCCTTCCAAAAGATGTTTTTGCCTCTCGACGTGGACATAATCCGAGAACAAATACGGCAAGGGAAATTCAAATACCTCGACAAATACGAAGCATATGTTCCACCTGGCAAGCTACCTTCTGCATCTTCGTCCGACGTCTCACAACCCGTGAAATATACCGCAGGTACACAAACCCCTCTCGAAGATGACGAAAGACCTATTTACCCGCCTTCAGTTGCTCCGACAGGTACAACCCACAATCCACGCAGTCAGACTGGAAGCGATGGAACCGATTACACTGGGCATAAGGTCTCTCTAGAAGTGCCTAGACCGTCTTTTGACCGACCAAGACCATCTTTCGACAGAATGACGAATTCAATGGATCAGATAAGGCCAAGTTATGAAGCCAGTAATGATTTCACATCGGCTGCATTACTGACAAGGATGGAGTCGAGCCACTCAGATACCATTCATGCACCGAGGGCACCGCACGGTCAATCCTCGCTACGATAGCACTAATTTTTACGGCCTCTAGACTTTCGGCTTGCTGCCTCCGTGGATATCTGTACATACAGCCTTAGCGATCCAGTTGCACCTATTGTTGACCATGTGCATGAGCGACTTCAATGACTTTACTGCATTGCGTGAGCGGCGTTCTGGAAGGGTGGCATATAGTCAGCCTGACAAGGGAGTTGGGTTTGGCCGCTGAAGGGTGACAGGAAATTAGATCTCTTGTGATGAATATGGCTGTACTAGTGCACTCAATCCGCGATATGGACTTAAGGTACTCATCGGGGCTGGCAGTGTTCTGAAGCGATTACTGTACCCTCGCAGATGTTACAATTCATTTATAGTATTTTGCAACATGAGGTGACGTCGCAGGATTCAAATGTAGGCCATATTAGCATGGGTTTTAACATGTAAGTATGTTTCTGTAATTTTTGGTCGATCTCTCACGGAGATTAAATGTTAAACTCCGTTAGCTCGCTCAAATGCGTTATGTTTCTGTGCACCTCGGTCTCTACGCGTCGACAATTGTTGAACAGAGAGAATACTACTCTGGCTTAGTCTTTGACTGTTCTCATTTTCTCAGAAGTAAGCAGCGTTTCACTTCTCTACTTTGAGAGGTTTTCTCCCCCGTCTCTGCTCACTCTTGCTGCCACAGGTCACATCTGCCTCGGAAGAACTTTCATTATCCTCAGGAGCCTAATTGTTGTGATGCTGAGGATGTTGAAGTGCGAAGATCAGGTCACTTGCTCTCGCTCAGGCTTCACTCGCTCTCAGGATGGCGGAATACCTCACCAAGTTGCAGTGAGTGAGCAAGTCCCCTCCATACGCGAAGTCACTGACATGGATATCTTTTGGAAAGGGAACTCAGGAGTCTTCCCCCAGAACTGCACTGGTTCTGCAGTACAAATGATCCGCAACCCTCTGCTCAAGAACTTAAACAAGTGAAATCCGAATACCCGATTGGCGAGAGCGTAGCGTTGCGAAAAGAACATGTCTGCGAGTGTTTGAAGCTATTCGCTTTTGATGGGGACGATGCGTTACGCTACCAAGACGAACTTGCAGAGGGCATCGATACGCAGCTCTCAAGATGTAATCACTGTATTGTGGGCTACTACAAGTCTAGACAGCGACTGGTCGAGAAGCTACGGAACGACTACGATGAAGAGGAAGTGACCGCGTTGATTAGGATATTTACCGATCGAGATATAACACGTATAAAGAGAGGCTTAGATAAGGCGACTCGAATATTGAGGAAAGCCGAACCTGCCAGTCGTCACAAGGATATTCTCGACCTCTGCTCTCAACTTTCTCTATTTGAAGCTCTCAGCTGCGAAGGATTTCTGGCTAATAAGACAATATTGGAAGACCATTTTCAGGAACCTTTCAAACTCGTGCAAACGAACAGGAGACTCAAGATTACGGATTACGTGCCCGCTGCAACGATGTTTCTCTTTGACGATGACCATGATAGATCGACATGGGCTACGTCTACTTGGACTAAGTATGGCTGCGCCCCTAGCGAAGAGGATTTCAATTTCGCCATACGGGAGCCACTTTTCAAGAACATGCAACGAGTCTTCGAAATTGTCCCGGACATGGATTCCCTTCAACGTCTATGGCATGGGATTGGCCTTATTGTTGACAAGCTCGATAATAATCTTGTAACGCACTCACTACGAGCCATGGATATCGACATTTTTAGGCTTGCTCTCGAACATCTCAAATATGACACCAAAGGTTTAAGGGTCTTGATTCGAGCCATCAAGAGACTATTAGAGATTGCACCGAGAGACTTCTGGGATTCGATGGGTGCAATATCTCCTACCACATTCATCGAACAAATATTTAACAACCCACATTACGACATATTCCTGGAGAAAGCCAGAGAAAGTGAAGACTATGAGTCATCTGCATTGAACGATATGCTGTCATGGATCAAACCCTTCATGGCGTCCTTAGAGACCGTTCATCAGGCACGAGCTTGTCGATCCCTTGCTTTCCAGCTACTGGATAGATTACAGGCTGATCGATTTCCTCTTTATGCGAGACTTGATTGCAAACGAATTGGACTTGCCACTTTGGCTTGGACTTTGAGTAATTGCAATAAGGAAGGTGCGATTCTCAGTCATACTGGCAGAGTTGTAGCGGCCGAGACGTTGGAGGTTGCTAGCGACCACATCAAAGACATCATAAACATCCCTGCCCTACCGGCTGATGATGAGGCCCAAAGAACCTGCTCCGAGACATGTCTGAAGATTATTAAGACCGCTTTGGCCCTGGAATGCAAATCGCTGAGAACTGATCAAGAGGCTTTGAAACAGTACAAGGAGCTTCCAGATGGATATGCCTCATACTCTCCAGCAATTTGGGATGCGGTCGTCCAACACTTGGATCGTGGCAATGTGAAAGTAGCTAGAGCAGCACTGGTCGGCATCAACGATCTTACTGGGCTGGAGAAATTCAAATTAGATGTCGATGACACTTACACAAAGGAAAAGAGTGGCTTCAACGTCAAATTTGGTCGACTTACACACCTCGTCTGTCAAATTTTAGAGCGGATCAATGATTTCAAACCAACTGACCTAGACAAGCTCTTCCGGCATCCTGACACCGCGACCGCACTTGTTGCAGCCCTCTTCTCCCCTGATACAAATCTGTACGAAGCAGGTGTGAATCTCATCAAGAGTATAAGCTCCGAATCAGCTCGGAAGGAAGCTATTGGGCATCTACTCAAGACCTTTCTAGAGACAACACTAAATGCATTTTCATGGGCTATCCGTCGGATCGCTCGCAACAAAACATTTGCGTCGTGCCCTAGAATGCTCAAGACTTCTACCGACGTGGTTGATATCCTATGCGACTCGCAGAGTGGTCTACTTCGCACACGTACGCTGTCCGGCCTCGCCGAAGTGCAGGCTGTCGAAAATTTCTGGGAGTATCAGTGGGAGGGTCTCAAGGTGATTTACGAGATGACAGAGAATTGGGGTAGGGCGAAAGTAGCGGATGGCGATGTTCTCAAAGAATTCTGCAGGAACACCATGCAATTCTCGCAGCATCTCTTTGATCAATACGGCATATTCGCAAACGCCGTTGGATCCGCTGCCCCGATAAAGCAGGAGAACGGATCCATTATAGCTCCTGACAATACCGTCTCTGAAGATCTTTTGAAACATCCTGCTAAGATCATGGAAGCCATGCTGAAATGGTTAAGGCTACGCGATGCTTTCCTTGTCGAGATATCAGTCAAACTAACCACTAGAGTTTTGGACAGACTCACTGAACTTAACATGAATCTAGCCGAAGGACCTTGCGATTTCCTTCAGCGAATCCTCGACAATAGACCCCAGACAAGGTCGAATCTACAGCCACAAGAAAAGGCCGAGCTCGCAAGAGCCTTGGAAGCTAATCTGGGCCGCTCAATCATCACAGAAGCTCGTAGAGAAATCCCTGGGACTTCCTCGGATCACAGTCGTGAACAGTCAATTACCGTCAAGAAAGAGACTCAAGCTGGGATTATTGACCTGAAAGCCTGGAGGTCAAAAGCGAAACCCGCCAAGAAGCTTGTCGAGATCTCTGACGACGAATTTGGGGACTCTGACATTGCGGATCAGGACCTTTTATCGGTCAGTCGGTCTGCAGGATTGATGAAGGAGATGCAAGCCTCTATCGCAGAACGAGAACGTTCTGCTCAGTCGCAGGTCGCCAAAAAGAAACAAGCACAAAGTCAAGAACGCAAGACTACGACTCCTGCAACGCGCGAGCAGAGAACCTCCAAAGCAATCAAACCAACTCTACCATCAGAGAGCGAGCGTGTCCTATTTCGTGAAAAGCGGGAAAAGGAGAGAGAAGCAAAGAAGAAACGAGACGCTGAGACGCTCGCACTAGTCAAAAAGAGAGCAGGCTTGTCCGCATCTGCGCTTGGAGAAGGCTCAGGCTTGGGAGGTATTGGTGTCAAAGGCAAGGACCACGCTCCAAAGGTGCAGAGCATGATGGTCTCTTCGGGATCAGAGTCCGAGTCCGAGGACGACCTGGATCGGGAGCTCTTTGGTGACGCTTCAAAGGCCGTAAAAATACCCAATGACGATCGTTTCTACAAACCTAGTCAAGCTCTGCAGGCTCAGTCCCGGGCTCCGATTAAGAAGACACGCCAAGTGAGGTCGGCCAAGGACATGCGTGCGCGGTTAGCCCCTGATCTCACTTCCCTCCACAGGACTATGCTGGGCTGGGACTTCTTTCACAATGGCGATTTCCCCCCCGGATCCGATCGAAATGACTACAGTCTCGTGACTAGTGTGTTTCGAACCCCAACCGACTACCAGCAGACATTCGAGCCTCTTCTTGTCCTCGAAGCTTGGCAAGGGTTCTTGAAATCGAGAGAGGAAGGAAATTTTAGACCGTTCGAGGTTAAGGTAGCAAATCGTATGAATGTCGATGCATTCCTTGAATTAAGTACGTCGATTCCGATGGCAGAAGGCAAAGAGCTCGGCATTGGAGAAGCGGATATCGTCTTGATCTCAAAGAGTCCATCACCGTCAACTGAAGCTCAGCAGCCGCATTGTCTAGCTCGTGTTTGGAAGATCAATCGTAAAAAGACAACCATGGAGATTACTTATAGAGCGAATGTTGGGAATCCTCTTGTTACGGCAATGATACCCAACGCAACTTTGTATGCTGTGAAAGTTCTTTCAATAACCCCACTGGAGAGAGAGTATGGAGCTTTACTAGGCCTCAAGTATTTTGATCTGTGCGACGAGATTATCAGGGCCCGACCGTCGCCATTGCTTGAATATTCAGAGAGGCAGTTGGCACCGCTAGTATCCAATTACAACATCAATATCGCGCAAGCGAAAGCTATCAAATCCGCTGTCGACAACGATGCTTTCACTCTTATTCAAGGGTGCGCTCTTCCAAATACTTTGGATTTTACCTAATATCGCTGACATTTGACATAGCCCTCCCGGATCCGGCAAAACCAAGACAATTGTCGCTATTGTAGGTGCCCTATTAACAGGGAGCTTTGGCGATAAGGCGGTCCCCATAGCTCGGCCGCAGCTCAGCAATGGTCAACGTTCAGGTAATGGCTCTGCCGCAAAGAAGCTTCTTGTCTGTGCTCCTAGCAACGCTGCTGTAGATGAACTTGTTCAGAGATTCAAAGAAGGAGTTAAAACAGTCGATGGGACCCTGCAAAAACTCTCGGTGATCCGACTGGGACGTAGCGAAGCGATCAATGCTAATGTGATAGACGTTACGCTGGAGGAGCTTGTGAATGCAAAGCTCAACATGGCAAGCAAGAAACACGGCGGAGACGACATCCATAAATTCATAGCAGCACACAAAGCAACGAGCGAAGAACTGAACAACCTCCGGAACCAAGTGGATGAACTCAAAGCTAGTGGAAAGCCCGTAGCTTCAGACCAGGATCGGCAATTTGAGGTGCTGAAGAGGAGAAAGCTGCAATTGAGCAATCAGATCGATGCTGCACGAGACAATGGTGACGTAGTAGCAAGAGATGCAGAACTTAGTAGACGCCGCGTACAGCAAGAGATTCTGGACGGTGCTCATGTCATCTGCTCTACACTGAGTGGTAGCGGACACGAAATGTTCCAGGGCTTGAGTATCGAATTTGAAACCGTTATCATTGACGAAGCTGCACAGTCCATCGAACTTAGCGCATTGATCCCGCTGAAGTATGGATGTTCTAAATGCATCTTGGTGGGTGACCCCAAACAATTGCCACCGACTGTACTTTCCAGAGAAGCTGCACGGTTCCAATACGAGCAAAGTCTGTTTGTCCGGATGCAGAGAAATCACTCTGATGACGTTCATCTTTTAGACACTCAATACCGGATGCACCCTGAGATAAGCGTCTTCCCAAGCAAAACCTTTTATGATGCTAGACTTCTCGATGGACCTGGCATGGCAAAGCTGCGCATACGACCATGGCATCAGAGTAAGGTCCTCGGACCTTATCGCTTCTTCGACGTCCAAGGTCACCACCAAAGCGCTCCACGTGGTCACTCACTCATTAATTTGGCTGAGATCGAAATCGCTCTCAAACTTTTTCATCGGTTAGTCACTGATTACAAAGGTTATGATTTTAGGGGAAAAGTTGGAATCATCACTCCGTACAAAAGCCAACTCCGTGAGCTAAAAACCCGATTTGCTCAACGGTATGGTGATTCCGTATTCGCCACAGCGGAGTTCAATACTACCGATGCGTTCCAAGGCCGCGAGAGCGAAATCATCATCTTCTCTTGCGTCAGGGCGTCTCTTAACAAGGGTATTGGCTTTCTCTCCGATATTCGACGAATGAACGTCGGTATTACTAGGGCTAAATGCTCCCTCTGGGTCTTGGGGAACTCACAATCTTTAACGCAAGGGGAATTTTGGGGCCGCCTGATTCAGGATGCGAAAACCCGAGATCGCTACACGAGCGGGAATCTCAATGATATGCTGAGTAGGCCTTTGCTGAGCCTTGACTCGATGACACCGGCAAGTGTAAGCAAAGCTTCACCCTTAACAAGAGCGTCTTCCAGCGACAGTCATGACATCGACATGCCTGACGCGCCGATCTTTCGAGACTCAACCCCAGCAAGCAGTAGGCGTAGCTCGACCATCGCGGACAACTTCAAAGACACTGGACTGCTAGAGGAGGCCCAAAGAATTGGTTACCATCCGGCCGGGGGCGGGAACGGTCTAAATTCGAACAGCAATTGTCAAAAATGCGGTAGCTTTGCACATTATACAAATGCTTGCGACAATCCCCATGCTAAAGCACAAACGGGGCCCAAGTGCTTCCGCTGTAACGGAGATAGTCATACAAAGGCCTTCTGCACTGTCGATAGGTGTATGACGTGTGGTGGGTTCGGACACACCCCAAAATCGTGTACTAGCACCAAACTTCTGTCGAACAAGGACAAGCTCAGGATTGGCAAACAGGAGTCAGAGCATAATGTTTTCCTGCAACGTGCGCCGGAGATGCATAGGAAAAGGCAACTTGGAGACCACGATAGACAAGTGCCAATTGTATGCTCAACATCTAGCACTCCACCGCCCAGCAATGCAAACAAGAGGGTTTCTGATCAAATTGCGAGGTTTGGCGAGAAGAGGAGGCGGGGTTCTTCCCCTCCCGCTGGTCCCCTTAATTTTAAAGCACCTAAGATCTTGAAAGGAGCTCGAGAAGCCGACCGGCAAAAACCTGACAAAGCCTCTAAAGACAATAAACATCCGCTCTCTAATCGTCCTAATGGAGGTCCGAGTAGAGATCGATTGGAGTCTTCCGCCCAGAACACGGTGCCACCCCGGCCGACAAACCGTGAGTCTATGTCGACCGCGCCGAATAACCTTGGGGCTATTGCAAACGCAAGACAAGCCGGCAAACGTGAGGAGAATTCGAGAGACGTCATCCGACCTGCAGCCCTACCCCCAAGACCAGCGAGTCGTGGATCTAGCTCGTCGAACCCAAACGAGACTCCTCTCAACCGTAGACAGAGCGAAGATCCATCATGGGGCGACAACAGGCCATGGAATGATCCCAGTACCAGGCAAGCAGATGGGTACGGCCGTCGACAAACGGACAGCTACCGACCAGGTCAGGGAACAAGTGCAGGGCAGGCAAGCGGGGACAACATTCCGAAAAGAGATGGCGATGGAGGCGGCAATGGCACGAGCACAATCATCAAGGCTGGGGAAGGACCGAGAGTGAATTTGCCCCCGCGACCACCGCCTCCTCAGTCGAACGTGCGGATGCCCAAGCGAAAGAAGGAGGCCGATCCCTTCATTAGGCCGAAGAAAAGGCCTTGAACGCTTGCGTTTTTTGTTCAGTAAGTAAGTTTAGCGTTGCATTGCGCGAGGCGTTACGCGGGAACAATAGACGCATGCATGAGGGAGCATCCGGTGACGACGAGATACCCCCGGCGTTGTACGATAAAGTACCAAGCATATTGATAGAGGGATAGGATTCATGCGTTTTGAGCCTTGATCGGTCAGTCCTGTCCCGGCTCATGTACTAGTACAAGATTATTCACGACAGTTTGCAATGCCCAAGAGCAAGCGGATTCGGTATCTTCCAATCTCCCAAAGCAGCGCCGTGCGGAAATTGCAGTCACCCAAGGGAGTGGTTTGAGTGGGGTCAGATGTGCCTGTCTTTTCCCGCTACTGCCCATCGAAGTAATGGGTGAAGGTAGGTGAATGCAGCCGATGCCCACCAATTGCGCCATTCCCTTTATAGCCGTATGTATGCACGAGCTCCCTCCTTGCATGGCCGTACTTGCTGAACCCTGTCCCTCTTTTCCTACTTACCCTTGTTGCTCAACCTGCTTCACGTGCTTTTCATATGAACAAGACTGCCATGCTGCATGGCGTGTGCCTGTACGCGTGAGAGAGAGAGAGATCACGACTATCGCTACAAGCTGTTGCATTGAGACACCCACTGTTTACATGCGTGGCCCTGTGATCGCCGGAAATCTGTCACTTCATTTCCTTACTCCAAGACCGGAGCCCCTTGCCATCTACCCACTAATCCGTTTCCAAATGAACTCAATCCCGCCCAGCTATCCGAAACCCCGTCTCACAAACAGTAATCGTGTCTCCTCTTGACCGTCCAATTCTCATCTCCATAAAAATAATGGAGCGTCCCCTCTGGTCTTCTAATGGGATTGCAGACCGCTCACTCGCGCCTTCCAAGAGCGTCGTCTCCAAGAAGGGCCTAAAATTGGAACCACGAAGTCCAGGTTTCGTCTTCCGATCAAACAAATGCAAGACGTCTGATGCAATACGCACATTCCTTTCAGAGTACGACGAAAGACTACCTGAGGAGGAGGTAAAGCCATCGCGCCGAAGGGCCTTCTCTGAGACCTCTAAGCACTTCAAAAGGATGCTTCAGATACATTCGAAGCCAGAAGAGGCGTCCAAATTACCAGTGACATATCAGAGAACATCGGATGGTCGAAAATATGGGCAAATTTATAATGTTGGGATCGACATCTCGACGTACAATGTTAACAACATCCAGGAGACCATATCAGCCAAAGGTAGTCGAAAGGGCAAACCATCTTTTAACAGGTTCTCAAAAGAAAATGAGAATGAACGGACAAATGGTCTGAAAGCCAAGGAGCTGAAGAAGCTCACCACAGAGAATGGAGCACAACAGCCTAAAGAACAGGACAAGCTAGTGAATCGTCAACTGGATGAGTTTATCGACATCCAAGATCCCAATACTAAGAGCATGGCGAGCTGGCTTATCGGCAAACGCGTGACCACACCTACAGAGCAAGGCAGCAAGATCCCAAAACCATACATCGAGACGCCACCGGCAATCCCTCTGTCCCCAATGAAAGTGTTCCTCGAAGACGATGTCGAACTATCGCAGGACTGGTTGAACCAGCTGACCTCCCAGAACCAGTCCACGGATCGAACAACTTCTCGGTTGCCAACTCGTGAATCGGAAGATTGGCCCATAGCTCGCGATTTCGCAAACGATGGCGCTGCGAGGTTTCAGCGCTTCCGCGCTGGTCAACGGAGGTCACGCAGTCCGGAAGACGAGCAGGATACTGTGGCGGGAATGTCGCACAACTACATCGGGTATCCGAGCTTCAGGCAACGAATCGAGGACCTTCAGGCCTCTCACGTCAAAAAAGACCCCCATCTCCCAAAAATCCCAGCTCTTGGGCCCCCAGAAATTCCCCCGAATCCACCATCCTCACGCATCACCCTCACCACTTCACCCAAAATCGGCCTCAAACCCTCCCCTCTCCCCAACTCTATCTCCAACCCACCGTCCCTGACCTCAGCCTCCCCAGCCGCCGAAGAACACGGTTCACACACCTCATCCGGCATCGTCTCCAACGCTCAAAGCGCCATGTCGATGCGTGGCCAGATCGCACGCAAACCGCCGATGCCCGGTCCAGCGCCAACGAGAGAATTACCTTCCCTGCCAGAATCCCACGATGATATAGCTCCGACCGCTTCTGAGTCGAGTCAGCGCATAGAGACTACGGGGCATTCACCAGTGAAGATTCACCCATGGCAGAAGAAACACGAATACAGTTTCTTCCCCAGCAGCAACAGCCCCCCAAAAGCCAACGGAGCCATCTCTCCAGTCCGAACGAGCGAGACAATAGATCCAGCTCAGGTGACATCTCCATCGTCGTCATCATCGTCGTCGAAGATACGAAGCCGGCCACCGCAAGCGGTTTCTGTGCCTCCATTGGAGCATACATGCAATGGTAAGAGCGTCAATGCCTTGGATCAGTGGCAGCAACAGAGGGTCGAACGTACCGCGGCGAGGAAAGCAAGGGATTTGGCGCGTGTGGTGACCCCGAAGGCGATGGTGTGGGAAGGGGATGCCATGGCATCGGAGGCGGTCAAGCAGGCCCAGGACGTTCATGCGTTGCCCAGAAATACAGACTCCAATGCCTCCAGCGTCTCTGGACTCACGAACCAACCGCCCGGCCCACAGAATAACCAACCCAGCACTGGCATACCGCCGCAGAACGGAGAAAGCAGCACCCCATCATCCCGGAAAATATCCCCCATCATAGTCGTCGCCGAACAATCACCCACACCACCAACACCTACCCGCCTCCTCTCCCCAAACCCCCACCTCAGCAGCCATCTCCCAAACGATCTCTCACCCTCACCATCCCCCTTCCCCCATCCCTCCCTCCCAACCACCACCCGCGCCCCAACTCCCCACACACACTCCCTCCTCCGCCGCGCCGCATCCAACCGCTCATCCACCCACCGAGCGTCCGTGCACGAGGGGTTTATTGGGGAGTTGGAGGCCAGGCTGGTGGCGATGGAGAGGAAGAATGTCTTGCTAGAGAGGGCGTTTATGGCTGTTGTGGATGCGGGGGCGGGGATGCGGGGGGAGCAAGGAATTGGTAATGGGTTTGGGGGAGTGAGTGATGAGGGCGGTGGGAGGGCAGACGAGAGAGGAGTTGATGGTGGTTTGTGGAATGGTCGTGAGGGAGAGGGGAGGGGGAGTGGGGCGGAGAGTTTGTGTGGAGGAGTGAAGAGTTTTTTTGGGGGTGTGTGCTGAGGAGGGGGAGGGGAGGATGGGTGATGGGTGCGGGTTGTAGGGAGATTTGGGTTAGGAGCAGGGGGATACCATTTCGGCAATTAATCGAGTGAAATTGGGGCTGAGTTGGATCCCGATCTTCCAAAAGCTATGGCTGTGTTGCGTGCATGGTTCGTTGCGGCGGAAAGGTCTTCAGGAGTGGTTAAGGAGGCCCCCTTCTCCTTCTGGATGTTGCTCTTGTTCCGTGGCAAAGAATGACAGAGGTTCAGGATATAATGGTCAATGTAGGTGCTTGCAGTGAGAATATGACTAGTCGGGGCGTTTCATATGAAATGAGTGTCCAATTGTAAAAGGACCAGGCAGAGGCAGAAAAAACATGGAAAGTCAATCTGACGAATCCAACATCGCGTCTGGATACAAAATGTTTCAAGATATAGCACCACGTTCATCTACTCTACCAACTCACAGGTTTCCACCTTGGACCTAGACCTATATGACTACATTGAAGTCGCTTTACCTCGCTCCTCTCCATCTGAGATCGACTGCGGTGATTGATTGTGGTCTTCTTCGGTGGTGTCAGAGCTATCCAGACTGGGGTGACCTTCCGTGCGGGCAGGGTCGCCTTGTCACTTCCTAACATTGCCATCGCGAGCGCCCCTGTCGAAAGCACTGTTGTTGCATGTAAAGCCACCTATCAGGTGTTCCCGGAGGATTGAATATTCCTCTGTAACGTCTTTAAAAAGGCGGCAGAGGTTACTCATGGCATTCACCAGTGCCAGGATCCTGTGTCCTGGACATTTTCAGATCTCTATCCGGACGGTCGTCTGTTGTCTTGCTATCTCCTCTCGAATTCGGACATCGGTAATATACCGTGTACACCATCGGCGTCAAGATGTCTTACTGACCCCTCCAAACCCAATCAAGGCGGTATCTCCTCGCCTTTCCAATCCCAGCACTTCCCCCTCCCCTTCACACCCACACCATTAACCACCTCAATCAATTTCTCCGCCGCAAACTCCGGCGTGAAAAGTTTTTCCTTCGGCGTACTGGCCCAGAACTCCTCGCTCAACCCCGTCTTCACCGTCCCTGGATGTAAACTCACACACATAGCTTTCTCCCCAGAGCGCTGTTTCAAATAAATATCCACACTCTTCGCAATACTATTCACCGCTGCCTTGCTCGCTCGATACGAATACCAACCACCCAGCGAGTTATCGGAGATGGAGCCGACACGCGCGGACATCAGGGCCAGAGTGGCGGAAGCGGGCAGATTGTCCAGATGGGAAACGGTGGTAGATTTCTTTGGGAGGAAGGGGGATAAATGCTTTGCGAGGAGGAGCGGGCCGAGGCTGTTGATTTGAAAGGTTTCGAGGGCTTTGGTGTGGTCGATTTGGGATGGGGATTTTTCCGGGTGGAGGATACCGGGGATGCAGAATGCAAGGCGGAGGTAGCTGGACGAGAAGCGCGAGGCGCAATGCGATGCTGCGGAAGATATCGTAGATTCATCTGGAAAATAATGTAAACTTATGGTCCCAATAATAGGGCAGATAGAGCCAACCAGTCATGTCCAATTTTAGGACTTCAAGTCTCTGCTTCTCGACGCCGAGACCGCCAAGTATTTCCTCGTTTATGCCTTCTAGGTCCTTCCTTGCTGTTGCAACGACAGGCAGGTCGGTAGTCTTGAGCAAGCGTCTTGCGAGCTGAAGGCCAATGCCTCGAGATGCTGGAGATACCAGGATCCATGGTTTCGCCATGCTTGAGGAAGGACGCTTTCAGATAATGGAATATATTTGCTCGGTGGAAACGCCAACGGCGATTACGATGCTATCGAGGGGTGCCATCAGAAAGTCGAATTGTTCTTGCTTCATTGAAGCTCGGGCGCTTACCAAGAGAAAGGTGGTGTGGTATATGATGATGTCTGCAATTCCACTTTGAGGGCTAGGGCTAAAAAAATCGCACAGCGATGTGCCCCTTTTGCCCCTTTTCATGCTAGAAATATAGCAGGGAACGAAATATGTGATGCTCGAGGCCATGTGTAAGAACCAGGAAAATCCAAACTACCTAGAGTGACTGAGTGGGTATATGTGTTCTACACCGTCCATCGCTATGCCGAAAACATGTCACATGGCCTCCTCAATGGACAAGCCAGGTAATGCAGCACGTCCCTACTTCCTTTCTAAGCCTGTTCCCCCTTTCTTCAACACCGGCGGCAGTGCCTCCACGCCCTCCGTGCCGAAACCTGCCCCTCCTTCGAAATCTTCCTGTCTGAGCCCCTTCAATCTTCTTAGCCTCTCTACTCTTGACTCGCCTGGAAGAGTGGGCGTGGGAGCAATCTCTCGCCAAGGTCCCCTATTTTTGGTACCTTGCTCGCCCCACATGCTGACTCTCTGTACCTTGCGTAGCTTCTTCAAGCCGTATGAACATACAACGGCGGCGAAAATGAAAGACCACGCTGTAACTCCTAGGAACCCGAGATCTGATTCTTCGATGAAGTTTTTGAGATTCATTCCGTAGAGACTGGCGACAAAGGCACCAGATCCTACGCCCAAAGTCCCGATGCTAAACTTCAGGTCGAGAAGCATTAGAGAATTGCGGTTGGCATCAAGAATAGCTTTCACACTGTCACGTTTAGTAACTCGGTCTTGCACGTTGACATACGAGACTTACACTTCTTCGGTGTTTCGAATATTGCTAACCAGATTACCAGCCACCTGAACGATTTCGTCGCAGACCTTGTGGTACGATTCTAGCAGCATCTCCACCTCAGTGTGGTCGTCCTCTTCTCTAACTTTGCCTTGCGCTCGCTCAGTCAGATACATAGCAACCAGATCATCGTCTGCTTCCAGCAGGTCATCAATGGCATCCCTGACGAGCCTAGCCTTTTGCTCGAAAGTGCCTAGCTTTTTGGAATAGATAAGCAAATGCCGTAGCTTATCCCTATCAATATCCTCCTCTAGCTCTTGTAGCACTCTCATTACAGGCTGAGAAACGCCTTCAAATTCACCTTCCAGCCCGGTTGTAACACTGACCAACACTGCTTCTAGAGCGCGAAATTCGTAGGGTAGACCACCTGCTTGGCGTGATGCTTCTTTCTGTCCCAACTTGCCTTGTAGATCGTACATGAATTGAGATTGGGTATAGGAGTCTGATGTCCCATACGCATCAAGGACCAGAACGCAATTATGCTTTATGAGAACACGCAAGTGGAGTAGGTTGATCAGGATAGCCGACGGACGAACGAGGATATGGGGCAGGAGTGAGGAATCGATCTTTCTCAAGTCTCGAGGTAGTAGACCATACTGATGGCCAAGTCAGCGTTTGGTCCAAAGGTATGACATAGCATTATCTAGCTATGCAAGCTCTACCTTCGCAATAAGCGCCGTTTTCTTAAACTCGCCATCCATCAGTGTGACTTTCCCCTCATTGTCAAACTCAGTGCACCTTAGCTTCAGCTCGTTCGCCGCTTTCCCTGGCTTTTTTCGACCAAGACTCGTGCCTCCAACATCATCTAAGAAGCTAGGCAAAGGGGGTAACTCTGTGGGCCTCAAGTTGATCTTTTCTTTGCGCTCCTTCTGCTTCCATAGCCTGTGCAACCAAGGCCGAGGATCTGTAGAGGCGTACCGGCTATGGCTTGAGATCTCGCGAGTATGGTTACCAAACGTCCCGGTCCAACTCTCATGGCGAAGTGCGTTGGCTGGCGGAGGTGGACGCTTCGGTGGCGGTCTCAGAATGTCAAGGTTGAGGAGGGAAGATTCAACAACCGCTTGTCTGGGCGAAGTGGTGGTCAACCACCTTATCGAATTGGGAAGATCTCGTCTAGCATTTCGAGAAGCTGTCCACTTCCTTCCAGTCCTGGCGTTCTGGCAAGTAAGACCTCTGGAGGGAGTGAAAAAGCAAAGTTCTTCAGACTGGGACTTTAGGAATCGCAGTAACGATGACGAAGGCGCAGACACAGTTAGGCTAGAGCCAGGTCTCATCTCCTCACAGAGTCATGGATAGGGAGGGTGATCGATTACTATTAGCATGAAAGTTGGTGAGCTGTATTTCTTGAAAGCAAGGGTCCGCCAAGACCTCCAATCACGAGATGTGCAATCTGTATTTGTGCGGCTTGAATCACTTATATATATTGATTTTACATTCGTACAACAGGTCAATAGGAATTTGGTGTGCAACGATGATTGTTTCTGCACATGCTGT
>JAABUI010000500.1_pt1 | contig 28891 bp, 36 predicted proteins | sample 5559111 | NCBI WGS metagenome assembly JAABUI01 (sample SAMN10711870, study PRJNA513365) | rock metagenome | isolation source: Antarctica rocks | place: Antarctica: Victoria Land, Buttleship Promontory | reverse complement strand
CATGAACCCGTTGCGCCGGCCTGCCGCAGAAAAGCCGATGCAAGGGAAACCAGCGGCGATCATATGGAAGCGTAAATGAGGCATGACAGCTTTTCGCACCTCTTTGACGTCGTCGATCACGGGAGCTGGTGGTAATGACTCATTTTTGATATGTTTGATCAACACTTTCTGACTAGACCGTTCAATATCACAGTACAGCCGCGGCTGCGAAATGTCTGTAGGGCCAGGGCGAATCCACCAATGCCACTGAACAGATCGATGTATGTCGACATTCACAAACTGTGAGATGACATTAGAAACTATATAACCGAAATATGATTTCAGTCTGCTTACATGTCGGAGTTCAAGTTGCCATGGAGAAATCTGGGTGAAAGCTTAGACTTCGCCATGACGAGTGTAGACTTTGCAACAGCCAATAAGCACAAGCGGCATTGAAGGAACAACCTCAAGAAGAATAGCGGCCAGCTGAAGAGGTACGCAAAATCAAGGTACAATCCATTTGTGGTCACCAAACGCTTAGACCACATGCTCAGAAACAGTAAAAGTCAAGGCTTGGGCTATCCATGACTAAGCGGTTCAGGCTCAGGCTCTTTGAGTCATGTCCTGGCAAGAGCTCAAAGGCACACAGCTGTCACTAGAGTATATGTTGGCATGCTGGCAAGGTGGGCACGGCCAAAAACTAGTAAACTCTACGAATACTTTGATTAGTTAGTCACTGCCTTTCTCATTTGAAAATCTGCATGGCATCATGTCTGAACATCAATGGACTCACCTTGCAAATTTCATGCCTTAAGCATGCTTTTGTTGTACAGCCAACTTGGTTGCCATTGAGATCCATTTCCCTATGCAAAAATGATCAGTTTGCTGAATGGAAGTTGTTGTTGTGTTCATTGCGGCCCATGCGGAGCCAGGTCATGAGATAGATTTCTTTTGTTGACTTTGCAGATGGGGAAACACTGCAAAAACAATGATCACTTTGAGTGTGACCATCCATTGTCATCACAGCATTTCCTGTTAGCCACCTGTCAACAGAGTTGTTCTGACATTCGCTTTCATGAACAGCAGGTCTGTTTTCGAACAAGCCCTGGACATTCTTCCCACATTAGAAACAATTTATCGGGCATCTGAAACAAATAAACGATATTCAAGGTGTCTCACATGCAATGCTGGCAGGTGCATGGTGATTCCCTGTTCAGAACGGTGACACCAACAGTGGATTATGGATATGCAACAAAGCAAATAAGCCCATCATAGCCTTTCAACAGGCTCCACATCATTCACAAGAAATGGATATCCAGAAACTTGAAAATTTTCATTTCAGCTGGCTGACAGATCCTGAACACACAGCAATCAATTTCAGTGCTCTCTAGGAGAGCCTTGGCAAAGAAATTGAAGATTGAATGTTTGACACATGACATATACATTCGATGCACACACACCACTCAAGATGACAGGCTCTACATGCACACTACTCTACCCATGCGTGCAACCCAGTTCGTTGCATCACCTGAACTCTAGTGCAGTGACAGCAGCACACACAGCATTCCTGTTCTCTACCAGATTTGGGCGTTGCCTTCTGTACAAATCCTCATACCATTCTGGATGATTGCTCTTCCAGCATGGCCGCAAGACATGGTTCACATAGCCTTTTAGGTGTCCTGACTGTCGTTTTGGGAGCTTTGATGGCACAACTTCTGCGAGTCCCTCAACAATGTCTGCAGCTTCATCCAGCAAGACAGGTAAGATATCATCCTTAGGCCAAGGAACCCACACAAGAACACCGCAACAGCGCTGCACGATGTCAAATTTGCTGGCACTGTGTTGGCAAGGGGTGATGTTCTGACTGTGTGCAAGTGCAGGATTAAGGTGCAAATATCGTATTGCGGCAACAGCCACATTCAAGGGGTATGAGTCAGCAAATCCAAGCTGTTTGAGGTGGTACTTACTCAACTTCTGTAGCTTCTGCAAAGCCGCATTCACAGATCTTGTGCAATCAGCTGAAAGACGCGTTTGGAATGGCAACAGATCACTGGCTAAGCAAGCATGCTTTCTCAGCCCAGAGCCATTCACTGCAAAAGTCTTTTGACAATGAGCACAATGCTCCACCTCCTTGCGCTTGCATCCCCCTGATTTCTTGACATGCCTGTTGTAGTGTCCAATCTGCTTTGTGCAGTAGCCACATTTGGGACAAGTGAGCTTTTGAACCATGTCATACTATTAAGACGTGAACTTTACATTCCTTTTGAGACCAACAGGAATGTCATTATGACTGCCCAGAAATGCAAGCAAACAGCTTTCTTTGCAAGGCAAGGGTGCTCCACTCATGCTCAGCAGCATACTTGAGGCGGTCATGTGTGCTCTTCACTGCATGTTGCAATGGTTGTAGCCTCCACTCACGCTCATGCCATTCCAGCATGTAGTATTGCAATGTCCATGGTTGTGGCTGAGTTTGTCTGCCCCCTGTGTTGGACTTGTTGAGTCGCTTGACAGCAGCCAGACGTCTCTTCTCCCAGTCATCCTCTTGATTGCGACTGTGTCTCCTGTAATGCATTCCAGACATTGTAGTTACCAGAAGAGAAAAATAGGCAAGAATTGCAACGACCTTGCTGTGGTCTATTTGGTCCCACTAACTTTGAAACTTGAAACTTAAGTTACTGAGCCAATTGCAATAGTCCATGTAGTTTCATAATTATGGACACTTACAGCTGAGACACAAACAGCTGTTTGGCAACTGGTCAGCTGGCCCAGGCCTCGACGGCTTTTTTGGCCGCCGCCAGGGTGGACCTAGCTTCAGAGATCTGTCATCAGTGGTCGAGTCATTTGCTTGATTGCTGAAATACCAATTAGGCACAGCTGTTTTACAAGCTGCAGCATGCAAACATCACTTGTCGGTGGGCGAGTCATTGCAAAAATCATAACCCAGTTAACAGGTCGCGTTTGTCCATAGCTTGATTTGACTGGACAATTGAAACAAGTCAATTGCTGCTGTTGTTCAAAAATTGAAGTGATCCTGTGAGCAAGTTTTGGCAACACTGATGACCCAATCAACAGGTGGCAGTTGTCTATAGCTGAATTTGACCGGACAACTGTGACACCTCAATTGGTCCTACTGTTCAAAGACTGAAGTGATCCTGTATGAGCAAGTCTTTGCAAGACTGATGACCCAGTCAACGTGTCGCAATTGTCCATATCTTGTTTTGAATGGACAGCTGCAACAACTCAATTGGTCCTGTTGTTCAAAGAGTAGTGCTCATTGGAAGACTGATGACACTATCAACAGGTTGCAGTTGTCCATAGCTTGATTTGAATGGACAAGCCAGACACCTCAGCTGGTCCTACTGTTCAGGAGTAGGTTGATCATGACTGAGCAAGCTTTTCAGATACCAGGCTTTCATATCATTCGCCATTTCTATCGTCCCATTGTCAGATGTCAGATTGCAACCTTTTGCAAACAGGTGGGCAGACGCTGGATGCAAAGACCAATGATCATAAAAAGCAGTATCAACAAAATCTACATGTCGCAGTAGTCCAAATCTTCTTGTAAATGGACAACCAAGACATCTCACTTGGTCTTAATGTCCAAACACTGGAGTGATCATGATCCATTGTTACACCAAAATTTGTTGTTAGCTAGGGATTGTTGCTTGAAAGGGAAAGCTTGCCTGGTAGGACGAGCTGTAAATACTGGCCAGTCAGCCCTCCCTTGCTTTAGCTTCCCCGGGGCGCTGCTAAACTGGTGTTGCCCTACACAAGTCAACACCAAGTGTCAAGGTTTTGTCAAACTGATGACCCAGTCAGGATGATGCATTTGTCATAATGGGACAAGCGTTGCTGCGAGTTCAAGGAGGACAAAAAACATGTCAGTCCTTGTCATGTTGCAACATGGCAAAAATTCATATGTGTCCAACCTGTGAGTATTCCACTGATTGTCTTGGTAACTACAACAAGCATGTCAATAAATACATTCCATGCAAGCCCAAGCAAACAGAGGAGTGCCACCAAAAGCTGCAAAACTTGAGTGGAATAATATTTGAAGACAGGTAGAAGCAGCCCCCGTGATTGATAGACACAGTCCGCACAGATAAGTCTCTGAGTTGTGCGTCTAGTTCCATCTGTGATTACGTCAAGCTCACTCACTCTGTCAGTTTCAACAACCGATCATGGAACATTTAGAATGCTTTAGCTGTGAGCTCATATGTGCAGACCGCTGCTGGACACGGTCTGCAAAAAAGGATTCATTGAACTGTGCATCAACTTCAAGCTGTGAGAACATCAATTTTATGTAGTAGTCACTGTCTCTGTGCCACTGCACAGATACAACATTGAAATGGTGTGAGCTCATGTCTGCAGACTGTTGCTTGACACAGTCCGCAGAAATGATTTCCCTGCTGCCTCCTTCTAATGGTGCTGCACTACCGAAGCGTACCTGCTGCTGATGAGGCTTTTCGTGACGGAACAGGGGTTTGCATGTTCCTGAGCGAGGTTGCTCTTGTGACAAAGCTGGACGAGTACTGTACTTGCTTGATTGCGTAAGCAATTGACACGGTCACGTCTTGCAGCCTCATAACTTCATTGGCTGCTGAGTGTCTGCTGGTCACAACCGAGTGCTGCCAGCGAGATCGACGGCTGCACGCGCGAAGTTATCATGTCTGACCAAGCAACTGCGCTACAGTCGGACAAGCTTCGAAGAAGAGAAACACGACGTGCTGTACCCAATCAACCCACTGCGGAAGCTTTTGCTCTGAATTCCCGCCAGCGATTCCGAGCCACAACACATGGAAGACATGTGACCCATAACGGTATTACACCGTAGCAGGCTGCTGCATGATCGTCAGCGGGCGCCAAATCTTTGTTTCATGAGCAACGTCGACATCAAGGAGCAGCAACAAGGCGTGTAAGCATCCGTGAAAATCTTGAGAGAAATGCATTGGTCAGTCCTGCAGCCTGCGTCAATCTCACTTCCTATATGCGCCACTCCTTCTCATTGAGCTCTCTTATAAGAACCTCTCCTCTCAATCAGCAGTGATTGGCGAAACTCTCCTCTCCATCAGCAGTGATTGGCGAAATTTGGTAGCACAACTGGAGGTGGGAGAAATGCGATATATACAACGTGGGCCTGATCATGATAGGTGGTGATCACAGATTTCTCACAAACATCCCAACAGCACTCTCGCAAAAGTGAGGGCAAACCCCAAAAAACCCAAAAGACTCCACGGAGACAATCCAAAGAGACTCTGGGAAGAAGAGCTCGACATACAGTAGCGCCCACCGCTTTTTACCACACAGACACGCCACACAGACACGCCACAATACCAGTGAAACAACACAACACCCCCACAAACATTCCCTTCCCCACTACGTGAGGGCGAAACGTTGGGGGGTGTAAGACATCCCCACCAACACCCCACAGGACGCCACAGAAAACCCCCAACACCACTCCCCCAAAAGCACCTGCTTCATAAAGCATCCCCCAAACCACCCCAACAACAAGTGAAAATCAGGCCCACTCCTCAGAATGTTCACAATTTTTACATGAAAATTTCACAAAAAAAGGCAAAATCGGATGAAGTTATTAGCGCCACGTCCAAGCACCAACTCAACTAATCCAAAACCTCAACATTGCAATATTACAAAATCTCCACAGACATTCCCACCAAGCCACCACCAGACTTCCCACACACACATCCATACAGCACTTCCACACAAGTGAACAACACCAAAGGCAGTTGAGACATCACAGAGACAGTCTATTGAGAGTCTGCCAGAGCTCTACATACCACCACTACTTACTGAAACTTTTCATGGAGCTTTTGTCCGTTGGGCCCCCGTTGGCCCCAAGGACATTAAATTAAAACAGTTTTAATAAAAACCAAACGTTGGGCTTCCTTGTCGACTTCCCATGCGCCCTGGCCTCCTCTCTAGTCAGGGAAGGAGCTAGATACCATCCGATGCAAAAGTCTATCATGGGGAAGCAAAGGCTGTCAGTATGGGCAGCTTGTCTGGTAGGTCATCGCACGCGTGCGCATGTGTGTGACGTCCTGTGAATGTAGGATGGAAACACGGCCACGAGTCGCGGCAGCTTATATTGTCGCTTACTTTGACATCGATTGCGCTTTGTTGCAGTTGCTTTCAGCAAGCAGCGCGGTGTCAGCATTGTCAGGTCTGGTTACTGTGTACTTAGTCTATCGTGGGCGCCACCCATTTGGCGCCGACCAGCTGTTTGGCCCTGCAGAGCCTGGAATTGCATGTCTTTCTGGTTGTGACTGTCCGCGACTCAGACATTTCAGCGAGTCAGAGATGACGCAATTCTGCTGGTGTCCTTAGGTGTCCTTTCTCCTGCAGACACGCAAATAACGCAAGGGCTGAGGACACTCCAGGCAGAAACGCCGCTTGAAGCACCCCCTGCAGAGGCGCCAGGACCAGAGGGGGGTTTTCTGCCTTCACCTTCGCCTGAGCTGTCAATCTCTCAGACCCCTGCTCAAGACGGGGGCACCTGTGTCACATTACGTGCGTTCCAGGAATTCCAGCCCATTGGCCATGTCATGCTCTCAGCACATTGTGTTCATGGCACATGTGGCATTGCACTGGATCCTTTGGCCATATATCTTTGACTTGGACACTTGTGATATGCTATCACTGACCCTTGCGCAATGCAGTGGACTGCTCCCCTGACCTGTATTGCAATTTCGGCGGGCAGTGTAGTTCGATGATTAATTCGAGTCCAGAAGGTTCGAGTCCGGCCATGGGGGGTAAATCTTGCTTCACACCAGGTCAGTGCCAAAACCAGTTCTTCAATCAGCGCCGTATTGACGCTCCTCAATAATTTGTAAGTCAGATGCAGTTGCAACCATCGCCAAATGCATGCATTTTGAGCGTTGCACTTGTCTTCTTCATGTAGCATGTAGCCTTGTTGCCACACAAGTATGGGTACACCTGTTCCAATGCATTCCAAGATTGGGCTCTAGGGTCTCTGAAAGAACGCTGTTCCAGTTGACGGCCTGGCTTGCAGATGACTGCACTGGCTTCCTCAATGCCAATGTCGCCAACAGCGTGTGCAATCTCGTCGGTCAGTGCTGCTATGGGCTGCCAACAAATCATTCCGGTTGCAGAGGCAATGGTAAGCAAGTCGATGACTTCTGCCCTCAAATGCTTGGGCTCGATGCATTCAGCTGATGAATACGAGCGACGTTGTACTGATGTCTTCCCATGGCTGATACTCAAACATCATTACATCTGTGCCATTACGCATTACACAGCCCTGCCTGCGCAACAACTCCAATCAAAACCAGTTAGTTCAACAAGATGTTGTACGGCTGCAGGTGATTGCTTTCCTGGGCTGGTCTGCACGTACACAGCCAAAGCTGCTTATGCTACATGCGTGCAGCCAGTTGCCACAGGACAAGCCTGTGGTGCTCGACTTGATGGCCAAACAGATGCCATAGGTAAGCCAGCTAGCATGATGGAAAGTTGGATGTGCATCAGACTGTCTGCTGTCTACAGCTGTCTCAGGCACTGGACGTATAAGATGTGTGACTTGAGCCAAACCCTTGTGGTACTGCTCCCATTCATCCCAATGATGCCACGGCTCCTAAGTCTGTCCTGCCTCCTCCAGCTGTGTGTGGACCAGAAGACACTTGTGAGAACGAGGTCTGCACAGCGGTCCTGACCAATGCACCCTGCTCTTCGCGAGGTATGCCCCACACACTGTTGACCTAATGATCATGAGCTGGACGAGGTAGATGAGCTGCTCATCTGCTTGGGCTTGCGCTGCAAAGCTGGATCAACTACATCTACCCGTTGCTGTAGTCTGATACCGCTATGTGTCTTACTTGCTTGGGTGTGATGCGTTGCAGCTGACTGCGGCAGTGGGCAATCATGCAATACAGCAGGAGAGTGCACTGCCCCTATTCCGCGGCAGGGCAACTGCACATCTACAGGTCAGCTGCACCAGCATCTCACATGGGAACAGATTCAACGAGCGTGAGGATGCAGACTATGCAGACCGCATGGCTCCCCTTATACTGTTGGCTGACATACTGTCACAAACAGCATTTCCCACATGCTCAGCAGGGTGCTTCAAAGTTTACTCTATGTTGACAGCTAAAAAAATCTGTTCTTGGCTGCAGATGATTGCGCATTCAACTGTGATTGTGGAGAGTCTGGGCTGTGTGAGTTGACATCTGACTTTGACTATGGCTATGAGACGGCCCTGTGCAACACCACAGGTCAGTATTGCTCTACAGACAAGCAAGTAGCTTGCTCTGCTTTGCAGCTGGCCAGACTGTGCGCATAACTTGGTGTTGTTGTACAGATGACTGTCCAGTTCCAAGCTCTTGCAACTCCAGCTATCAGTGCGAGGAACCCTCTACGGCCCTCTCCTCTGCGTCCGCAACAACTGCACCTGCAACCCCAGAATATCAGAGTCAAGCTCAAAGGGGGAGTGCCTGTGTCACATCATGTAACTCCCGCTTTGCATTCGATTCAAACAGCCATGCTCATAGTTACCGGCATGTATACAGTTTTTACACCTCATGCCTCCTTCCAGTTGTATGGCATTTGCAGTAGAAGTCCAGTGCAACAGACTACATGAGTAGACCCTTTCCACAGCATATGTAGCTCCCCGCATGGCACCTGCTGAATGTCGCTCTGCCTGGGAATTGCCTCTTCAAGCTTGGTCCCTAGCCTCTCCCAGCTTGGTCCCTGTCATGAGCATGACTGACACATGTGCAATGCAGTGGATTGTGACATGTACAGCTATCTGTATTGTGACATCAGTGGACACTGCAATCCAATGATCGCCCCTTATCAGTGGGGTGGTGGCGGCAGCTGCCTCACACCAGGTTGGTTCCCCATCAAGTACTGTGCTGGCGCTTCTCAGTCTTGTAATCAAGTGCAATTGCACTTACGCATGGCGTTGCGTGCCTTTCATGTATGCACGTTGCTGACACCATGGAGCACCGGAAGTTACCCTTGCACAGTGTTGCAGCATGAGGTACATGAGGTCAGGTGTCAGACTGCAGAAACAGCATATTCCTAGATATTTGTTTGTCTGACAGGTGACTGTGCCAGCCTGCTCAACGCTAGTGTGGCCAACAGTGTCTGCAACACCGCCGATCAATGCAGCTATGGGAACCAGTTAGGGCTCTACGGTTGCAGAGGCAATGGTAAGCAAAGCATATGAGCACTGCCACACTGCTGGTTGTGGGTGGTGTCAGCTTCTGCGTCAGCTCCTGTGTGTGAAAGAAGAACAGCGACACCTGTAGCTACACAAGCACAGCACTTCATCAATGTGGCTGCTGCATTGGAACTTGACCAGAGACTTGGCTCTTGTCTGGCTGCAGCTGACTGCTTTCCTGGATTGGTCTGCACATACACTGCCAAACAAGCTTACGCTCGCTGTGTACAGCCCGTCCCCACAGGCCAAGCTTGTGGACCTAGACTCAACGGCCAGATAGATGACATAGGTAAGGTGTCTAGCATCCTACATGCTTGGATCTGTGCCTCTATACACAGCTATTCACAGGCTGCATCCCACTGCAATGCACTGGCCTTAGCAACCCGCTCTGATATGTCGATTGGTTCAGACTGATAATGCCATCAGTGCCATCTAGTTAACAGTACTGTGTGTCTCTTTCCATGCAGTGGTCTGTGGCCCAGAAGACACTTGTCAGAACGGAGTTTGCAATGCAGTTGCAACCAATGCGTCCTGCTCCTCTCGAGGTACGAAGCATAGACCTGTGTACTTAGATAGCTGCCAAGTCGCTTCTCCTGTTATGCCGCTGTGTTTCTCACATACTTGGGTGAAATGCATTGCAGCTGACTGTGGCAGTGGACAAACCTGCAACACAGCAGGAGAGTGCACTGCCCCTGTTCCCCAGCAGGGTGCTTGCACCACTTCAGGTCAGTCACAACGATATGGTCACAGACTGCATACTCAACCCACAATTGTTGTTGTGCTGACCAGCACTCACAGGACATGTCCCCTGTTCATGGAGACAACATGCAGCAATATGACTAAGAAACCATTCTTCTTCTCTGGTCTGCAGACGATTGTGCTTTCAATTGCGACTGTGGGAAAACTGGGCTTTGTGAATTGATATTTGACTTTGACTATGGCTGGGAAGTCGCTCTGTGTAACACCACAGGTGAGCATTGCTTCCTTCTAGTAGACATGATGATATCCGGCTGACGTTCTGCTTTGAATGCTGCACGTGTAGTGTCCACAGCGTGCATAACGTGGGTGCTGTTGTGCAGCCGACTGCCCAGTTCCAGGATATTGTGACTCCAGCTATCGGTGCAACATGAACTCTTTTCCTCAAGGCAGGGGAGGGTGTTATTCCGACAGTAAGCACATCATGAGCATGACAGCTGCTTGTTTCAGGGTGACTACTGCAATGAATGTATGACGGGGTTGACTGCTGTTTTGAGATTGCTGTTTTTGAGATTGACAGGACTCTGATTTGTGACCTGAGCATGCTGTCTTGCAGGGGACTGTCCTGAACGTGGTGCATACAGTATCTGTGACAGCACAGATCCCGCCACGGCTCAATGTTCCTTTCCTGTAGAAGCAAATGGTGACTGCGACTCAACAGGTGAGAAGATGCTGTGCTTGACACCCTGTAGTTCGAGCTAGTGTTCTCCTCATGACATGATCGCGATCACCTGCTGAAAAGGGCATTGTATGATGGGGAAGATGCACACTTCTGACATCAGTGTGTGCTCTGTGCAGACCAATGTGACGAGGGGCTGATTTGCAGCGATGCCACCTGTGCTGCAGCCCCTGCAAATATACCCTGCACGAACAGCAGTACGTGTACCACACATATGTCTCATCAGCAGCTGATCAGTGCCTGCACGATATTTCCTGCTTGGCTCGTGGGATGCTTCCCTTGTGCAACTTCAATATGTGTGAAGTGTCCTGGTCTTGCATTTTGCCTGGCTGCCATGTCATCAACATTTGGGTCACGCTATTGTGCATGTCCTTGCACTTGACCCGGTGATGCAGCTCGATGCATACTAAAGCTCCAGAGCTACTGCAGCTTGTGCATGTTTACATGTCATCACACTTGCGTGTGGTGTTGTCAAGAGCTTGACGCTGATCTGAGCTGCAATCTGTGCAGGCGTGTGTGCGCATGGCAGCATTTGTCACTCCTCAGGGTTTTGTTATCTGCCCGGACACCCTGGAGTCAGTTGTGTACTGGACGGTATGCTAAACAGACGCTTTGCCACTGTCTTGAACACCAATCTATGGATGCCGTTATACGACATATTCAACCACATATTCAACAAGATGATGAGAGTGTATGACAGTGTGGTGGGACAGCAAGGGGATTTTGCAAGTTGTGTTGTGGTGGTAGAGTTGGGTGGGGTGAGTGATGGTTTGAGGGGTTGCTTTGTGTATGCGTGCGTACATGAAGCTCTACCTGACTACGCTGCTTGTGAATGTGATATTAAGGACTTGCGTCTCAGAACACCAGGTTGTGCTCGATCGTATTGCCAGTGACCATTCCTTACCATGCTGTACAGGTGACTGTGGCACAGACCTCTGCACTAATGGCACTTGTGTGAGGCGCATTGCGTCTGGACAAGCTTGCATAGAAGGTGAGCCCAAACCCAGAGTCTTTATTGAGTTAGTTTTTTCAAAAACCACAAAATGTTGCAGTTTGTTCCATGATGTCAGGTGACTGTGAGCTCAATATTTCTTCTGGCCTTGCTGGATGTGACGACTGCACTAACATGTGCTTGATGACATGTGCCTTTGTGTTTGCCTGAGATGATGTCTCAAACAAAGTAGTAAAGGTCCGCACAGAATTCTCCGAGTGTCAACTTTGTATTCCCTGCAAACTGCAACTGCAGGAGTTGTGTGTTCAGCATTACCCTCGATGATATTTGCAATGCTGGTCAAACCTGTTAGCTCGGCTGCTTGTTACTGTATAATGATGCTGGATGTGCAGGTGACCCATGTGACTTTGGCCTGATTTGTCGTGCCGATCTTGGCTCAATCTGCGCATTTCCCAGCTATGCTGGGGACGTGTGTCAATCCACTGGTGAGCCTCATGCCAAATGATCAGCATTTCAGTGAGACAAGACATGGGTCAAGATATCCAATGTTGGCTGACAAATCGTACAAGTACTAAGCTATAAGTCTGGGCTGGTGTGCAGCTGTTTGTCAGACCGGATTGCAGTGTGTCAGCGGCAGGTGTACAGCGCCTCTGTCATCTGGGGCCGCTTGCACTCAAGCTGGTAAGCTGATGCATGCTGCTGAGGTGCGCATACATGTTGCACAGAGCTTGCAGGGTGGGTTGTATTGCAAATCACACCAATTCTAGCCAGCGCTGCCACAGTAATGCCATGCCTTGTGTAGTTGTAAGCTGCCTGTAGCTCTTGCAAAAGAGGCAGCCTAGCAGAGGCAAAGTCTGCATGCTGCTGCCCTCTTGCATCTCTACATTCACTGAGGCTTGGGACCTGTTGTTGCAGACCAATGTGCTTCTGGCTCTGTTTGTAATGGCCAGTCTGTCTGTGCTGAGGCCATAGCTATTGGTGGATCCTGTCAGGCTACAGGTGTGTTCAAAAGTTTTCTGCATTTTGCTGTCGCATCGTTCTGATGACGCTAGATTGGCTCCAAACTTCACTGCTGCACCAGCTGCCGTCAGGGCTGCCGCTACCATTAGCAAGACTCTTCAGGCCTAACTCTGCTGTTTTTATTGCTCAGCTGATTGTGCCATCCAAGCTGTCTGCAGCAGCGGGCAGTGCACGGGGGTATCAGCTGGTGCTGCCTGTGTGTCAACAGGTAAGTTGGCTGCTTGATGTTACAGTTACTATGATAGTTTAGTTCATCATGTCATAAGCATATTATATTGTATTATAATCAAGATTATTATACTATAAGAATGATATATTATGTTTATAAGTATTGTGTTACTGTCATTACAAGCTTGAGGCTCTGCTCCTCTTGACAGCACCAACCCGGCCGACTTGCTGTACATGCAGATCAATGTGGCAATGGCTTCGTGTGCAACAGCTCCAGCATATGCTCTTTGCCCGCTCCGATGTATGGGCCTTGTGGCGTCTCAGGTGAGTGGATGCCTGGAACAGGAGGAAGCACCATATGCTTGAACAAATCTCAGGTCAATGTGATCTTCCATGCAGGCGATTGCGAAAGCGGCCTCACATGTTATTCCAATCATGCGTGCTACATTCCCAGCCCTGATGGCAGCTTCTGCAGTGTCTCTGGTAAGCCGTGTGTGGTAAAGTCAGTGTGAGCTGGTGCAAGCCATTGCAGTGCTGCTGTTGCCCAGCCAGCAGCTGGTACAGTCATCATGCTGCTGTATCAAGGCAGCTAGAGCCAGTGTTGAGCACGGCAGCAAACCGCGCCTATGTCTCTCACTTTCACATGCATGCACTCTGCTGCAGGGGAGTGCCAAACGACTTCCTTTTGCAACGTAACAGCATATGAGTGGGACTCGGAATGCACCCCCTTGCTGTCTGCTGGCAGCGAATGCAATGACAACGGTAACAGTGCTTCTGTACTATTCAGCTACCCAGGCTTCCTATCCAGAAGCATGCTCTGTGCTGTACCAACCTGCACTCACTTGCATGTCGCTCACTGCAGCGCAATGAGACAAGACATGCATTCAAAGGACCTGTCCTCAATACCATCTGCCCTAGCCGACCTTGCAGCTACTGTGAACATAGGCATAGGCTGTCCGTTCACAACCTGTGCTGAGGCAGCTGTGCACGTTTGACAGAGCTCTTGTTATGACCAGCTGTATGTGCAATGCAGACGAGTGTGTCAGTGACCTGGTGTGCGACTCACAGAATGAGTGCGAAACTCCTCAAGCTGTTGGCAGCGACTGCAACTCAACAGGTGCAAAGACACCTGCTAAGCCCATCTTGTAATGCAAGCATGCCTGATGACGGTGTCTCTTCGACGTCGCTCTTGGCTGATCATTGAATGCTTGGATGCAGCTGATTGTGAACTTGAAGATCGCTGTGAGCAGGGGGTATGCGCAGCTGGGGGCTTGAGCACCACGTGCTTCACAACAGGTAGTAAAGCAGCAATCAAAGTATGAGTGTCAAATCCAAATATTTGGCCCTGGAACATCCACGGTATATTTGGTTGCCGTAGTCTCACAATATGCCGGCACCATGCACATAGTTCAGGGGTATCGTGCCGGTTTGCATGATTTTGAGAGCATTTGGTATTCAAGACTGGGCTAATAACACAAGCTGGCCAGTGACAGCTGGTCAAGAGGCTGCGACATTGCTTGTCTCCTCAGATAGAGGCTTGATGTCTTGATGCGCCCCCAGATAAGTTGGATCATGCAATGCAGCAGAGGACTGTGGAAATGGCCTTGTGTGCAACTCAGCAAACACCTGCCAGCTGCCTATAGGACGCTACAGCCCCTGCAATGCATCAGGTACAGTGGCTTGAAGTGATGTCAAGGCATTGGCACGGAATCTGCAGAGTTGTGTGTTTGCGTATGTGTAGCTGTGCGACTCAGGATGACAGACTGCAGCATAGTGTATGTTACGTGCTTTGCTACATGACCTTGTGATGTCTGTTCCATGCTGTATGAATGCCCATGGTAGTTCAAACTGCATTCAGTCTGCCACCCAAGCTGCCAGTGCTGTCGGACACAGAGCATCACAGGCTTTGGACTTGGGCCCCGATGGTGCAGGCTGCTTTGTCACTGTTTCCTTGTTGCACTTGTCTGACCTGGCAGACCAGAAGAATGGGAAGCAACTGTACTACACCTCCTTGTGGTGCATGTGCTGAGATGAGTTTGTGCTGCAGCTGATTGTGCTAGCTTCTACACCTGCCGAGATGGGAATGCCTACCAGGAACAGGGTACAAATGTATCATGGGTTCCAAGTCTGATCTGCGATTTGCCGCAGGCAGATGGGTACCCGTGCTATGACGCAGGCAAGTTTCTGCATTCATGTGTCTTGCAGCAGCCTAAGCAGCCTTGCTTGTCAACCAGGACTAGTCAAATGCCAAGACAGCTCATGGCTGCAGACTTTATACAATATGTATATATAGTATAGATTGACAACATATGTATATACATGTAGGCCACTGCTCGGTCTGTTTTCAAGCAGTATTCTTTTGTACAATGTCCAGCTAGTCCAGCAGCTAGATTTGCAATTCAACAGCTGGTTCATGCAGTCTCATGCAAATCCAACTGCTTGTACACACGCCTCTGCAGACCTACAGGTCAAAACATCACTGTGTCTGGTGTAGGTTCCTGCAGCAGGGCGTCGTTCTGCAACTTATCGAGGATATGTACCCCTCTCCTCAGTGAAGGAGAGCAATGCCAGGACAACGGTAAACCAGCTCATGTCTACGTTACAGCAGTCATCCCAATCTTTATGTTGTACAAACCCATTTTCCCGGAGGCTGTGATTCTGTTGCAGTGTTTGCCATGTGACATAGTTTGTGTGCACTGACTGGCCGTGGGTCTGCAGTGGATTGCGCTGCTGGCTTGGTATGCACCTCTGGCAGTATGTGTGCCGTTGGGCAAGCTCGCGGTGCCACATGCAAATTATCAGGTCAGGATCGTAGCAAAGACTCGCAGAGCCCATGTTGGCTATGACCAGTTCGTCGACTGACTCCTAAACCCTAAACCCCATCTTGCGTGTGAACAACAGCCACTCTTGCCCGTGCTGTTGTACAGCTTTCCTCATAAGGCTGTGACCACTCAAATTCATTGCTGACATTTGTGCACCCTTCCCTACCTTCCAATTTCACAGCCTTGTGAGTCAGCAAGCCCTCGGGGATTAGGTGTATAAGTTTCAAAGCCCCAACTTTAGTTTCCTGCCCCCAGGGCTGCATTCTAATTTTCAAAAAGCGCTAGCGCAGTCTGCAGCCTAAAGTCTTAAGTGTGCAAGGCCAAGGGCACAAACTCTGGCAATTTTTTGGCAGGATCTAGCAGACTGCATAAACCCTTTGACCATGTATGGTGTGACTGCAGCTGACTGTGTGTTGGGAGATCGCTGCACAAACATGGCATGTGCTGCCGGACCTCCCTCAGGCTCTCCTTGCACGACCCCAGGTACCTTGATCTGGTGCCTGGCGCGTGCTTTGTTCACGCTGTGATGCCGCCACATGAAAGGAAGTGTGCACTCAGCAAGTGTCATGAATCTTCCCAGACTGACGTGTGTTTCTAAGGGGGTACTGTGGTTCCCAGCTTGCTGTGTTGCTATGCAGATGATTGTGGGAATGGACTTGCATGCAACCATGCCAACACCTGCCAGACCCCTGCAGGCTTGCAAGCCCCTTGCAATGCATCCGGTACAGTTTTCCACCTTGATCAGACATCACATTGCACAACAAGCTGCAATGCTGTGCCATTAATGCATAAATCAATTCTTTGTGCATGCATATTAAACTCCTGTAACGCCCATTGGACTGCATTCTTCGCAGTCTCTGTGTCGCTGTGCTACCAGACTGGAAGCATGTGAAGCGATTTAGCTTGACTAGCGCTCCTATGAGAGGCCACATTCTGAGACGCTGAGTGCTGCAGCCGACTGTGCCAGCTATCTGTCCTGTCAAGACACAACGGTGAGCGATACCTTTGGTGACTACTGGGAAGTTCAGGCGTGCACCACGCCATTCCCAGATGGAGACTCGTGCGGCGAGCCAGGCAAGTCTTCTTCAGTCATGTATCTTCCAGTCTTGCTTGTCAACCATGACAGTTATGGCAGAGCCACCTCATGTCCGCGACACCTTTATGTAGCTGGTGATCACTGCTCAAACTCATTGCGTGTAGGGCAGTATTGTGTAAAGTGCCAAGCTGTGATTGATGAATTGACATAGACCGATTTGTGAAGGCATGCCCGCGTACCTAGCTTTTTCCTGGAATTGTGCACTGGTGAGGGAGCTACAGTCGTCACCGTCTGTTGCAGGTAGCTGCAGCCAGAGATCAACATGCAACTCCTCCTTTGCTTGCGCCCCTCCACTCACTACAGGAGAGCCATGTCAGCAAAACGGTATAAGCTCCTCTTTGCTTCAAGCCAACATGCAGCAAATGCGGGAGATGGTCTGTCAGACAAACATCTGTCTCCGGCTCGGCTCCTTCCATATGTCTCAGACACTTACGATGCAAGTTTGACCCTGTTGACTGATTGGCTGTTGGTCTGCAGTGGACTGCGCTTCTGATCTGGTCTGCAACTCCTCCAAGATATGTACAGCTGGTCAAGCTCTGGGTGCCTCCTGCAGCTCCACAGGTCAGTCATGTCGCAAACAGCCAACCAGCCCCCAGTATGATCAGTTTCCTGACAGAGTAACTAGACTGCCTTCACCCTAAACAGCAGCCACGGCTGCCATGGGTCATTGACGAGGTTTGATGGTCTCCTCGCCTGACCGTTCCCCAGAGACTGGTTTTGCCAGCTGCCCATGGCTTTCTCCTGTCCAAGCAGTGGCCAATGTTCCCAGTGAAGATGTGTGGTGTGACTGCAGCGGACTGTCTGCCGGGAGACCGATGCACAGACAAGACATGTGCTGCTGGAGCTGCTGGGAGCTCTGCATGCGCCACCTCAGGTACTGGCATCTGCCACACATTGTGTAGCTTGGGACACAGCCGCGTGACAGGCTGGCATGCATCGATCCAACCCAATCTTTTGTCCAGTCAAGCCTCACTGTCACTGGAGGCTTTGCTGCCATGCAGATGATTGTGGGAATGGGCTGGCATGCAACTATGCCAACACCTGCCAGATGCCATTGACCTACAACTCGTCTTGCAATGCGTCAGGTATGCAGGCCAGCATGAGGTCGAGGCGCATTGTCGCCAGTAAAGCGCATTACACCCAGAGCTGATGTTGTACAGGCTGCTCCTCAGCGCATGCTATGCTTCACATCCTGTTGATGTGATGCTGTTGCCCCTTCCAGCCTCGCTGCTTTGACATGGGGGCTGTGTCTGCCTTGCAGGTGATTGCGCCCAGCCGCTCTCATGCTCTGTGTCAAATGGCGACCTGTGCCTGCCTCCCAATCAAGAAGGGGACACATGTGCTGGCTCAGGTACAGCTTTTGTTTCCTGACTTTGCGTTTGACCTTGCACTGATGTTGTCACACCAGTCTTGAGACCTTGCTTGCAACGTGGAGGGTTGTAAAGCTCATAAAGCAGCAGCATCCTGTTGCAAAGTTGCTTGACCACTTGCATCAAGCTCAAATGACGTTGCGTAAGACATGTCACAGATTGCCGAGTTTGCAACCTCTACTGGGAAGTCTTCAGGTTGATACTTTGGATATAGGCAAAGTCCCTCAGTCTGAGATGTATGTGTGTATAGGGGACTGCAGCAGAAGTATGGTGTGCAACAGCTCTCACCTGTGCAGCCCCGCTTTGCCTGCTGGTGGTCGGTGCCTGACCCTTGGTAAGGTCCACCTCTCCCCAAGCATTTGCCCTGTTTGAGTGCCGGTGGTCTGAGCTTCCTGATGATTTGCTTCTGCTGAATTGAAAGCTGACAGGTTGTCAAGTGTAGGGCCTGCAGGGTTCTGTGCCTTGCACTACTCAGCTCTGACATTCAATCAGAAGCAACACCGGGTTCAGAGCTTAACTTGTTCCTGGAGATGCATTCTATCTGAATCACTTCTGTATGACTTTACACTTGAATCCTGTTGAGCAGCATCTGCTAGCTTTTGATCTCTCACTCTGCTTTGACCATCCCTTTCAAAGTCTTTTGTTGCAGCATCATAAAATCCCATTCTTGATGCTGCTCCCCTTGCAGAAGGTCAATAACCAGTAGTGTGGATTGACACTGTTCTCTCTACCTTTCTGTGTTTACGCTCAAGCCTGCTGGATGCTGCATTGTGTTGCTAAACTGATCAGCCATGCTTTGAATGTTGTGTCACAGTGAGTCAGTGTGAGTGCTCGTCAATGTGCAATATTGTACCCCACACTGCTGTCACCTACAGATGACTGTGCCGGCGACCTGGTCTGCAACAGTCAGAATGTTTGCACTGATGGCGAGGCTGTGGGTGCTCATTGCAGTGCGACAGGTATGGAATTGGTAAATGCAGCTGATACAGGAAATTTTGGCTACCTGAATTGCCTGCTTACAGCCCTGCTGCAAGCTTGATGCCTGCACAACAATGTCCCATTTTGCATTGCTGCTTCTTGCTTGACGTCTGTCCCACCAAGCCCTCACATGCCTGAATGCTGGCTGAGAATCATACCTGTGTTGTGAACAGCAGCAACTCTGGTGTGTTGCTGCAGTTGACTGTGTCCAGCAAAGCAGGTGTTCTGCAAGCACTTGTGTTGCAGTTGCAGATCAGGCTACATGTACAAGCACCGGTAATCTTCACATCTTGCTATGTGTTGCTGCTAAAGTCTTCACACAGCAACAGCACTTGTTGTGTCATGCTTCAGCACACGTACAGACCATCATCACCAAACTGCTGCAGCCACTTGAGCTCATCATCCTCATCATGAGGACATCTGTGGACCTTTTTGGCATCGTATATCAAGAAATTATGCTTTTAGAGTGCTGTACTATCATGCAGCATCGTGTGGAAATGGCTTCGTCTGCAACCACCTTCAGCAGTGTGCCCTGCCTCAGGGACTCGGCATGAGTTGCAATATCACAGGTAATGATTTGCTATACATGACCAAGTTTTTGCTTCTGTCTCTTAGACATTGAAAGTCATGCTTGCGTGTGAGCAGCCATATACTTTGGGCTTGTGAGCACTCTGTGTTCACACAACTTTTACAGCGGCAAACGATTTCTGACTGACAGTAACTTTCCCTGCACACAAGCCGTAACCAGACTGTCTTACATACCTTGTGCATTGCCCATGCGACTGCTGTACCAGCCAACATGCATGCTGATTTGAGTGCCCATGCTCACAGCGGACTGTGGCTACAACAACACCTGCATTACATACTTTTCATATGGTGATTGGGTTGACGGGGGCAATCAGAGCTACTGTCAGTTCCTTGGGACACCTGGAGACTTCTGCGACACATCAGGTAAGGCTTTTCGACCCGCGTGAGCAGACGTCTTGCACCTGTACAACTCAGAAGGGTTTTATACCTGTTCTTATCAAGTTTGGTTGCAACTGCATGGTCATCACCATGCCTTGATCGTGCACATGCTACGCAAGGCAAGACCATGTCATGTCAGTCGCACATGCAGCAAATACTGTGGTCTATGCAAGCAACATGCCGCAACATCCACATTTGCTATGCAGATGAGTGCCTTGACAATGCGCCATGCATCGAAAACGCTTGCGGTGGTCCAGAGTCAAGTCCTGAGCCTGAAGAGTCCCCCTCACCTGAGGTGATGCCAAATGGAATGCCTTCGGTGGGTGAAAGACGGCATTTGACTCTTTGCACTGATGACACTCATATTGGTGATGGTCGCAGCGTTGACTTAAGCTGCATGATGTGAAACATAAGACGGGCATGTATGTTCCATTAACGACTTGACTCTGCACTCTCACGCTTTCCCTCACAGCAGCATCAGCATGACTGATTAGTCTGATGATGCCCTTCGATGACAGTGGCCTGAAGGGTTTCTGTGAGATCAGCCCTGCTAGGGCCGTGTCTCAGGGCGCACTGTTGCAGCTGGCAGCACCTGCTGCTGCAGACTGCTGATGCGCAAGATGCAGCACTTTGGTGGTCTCAACAGGGCTTGCTGCCATGCATTTCACATGCATCATAGTCAGTGCCTCTGCTCATCTCACCATGTCTGCAACCTGCAGTGCCACAATCTTGCATCTTAGTTAGGGTTTTACACATGCCAAGTGTATGCACAGCTCTCACCAATGCTCTCACCAATGCAGACCCATGCACTCATGTCTGGTGTTCATGCCGCTGTGGCGCTGCAGGCTGGGTCCCCAGAGGAACCTGTTGTCCCCAGCAGCTCGCCCAGCCCAGGTAGCAACTCCACAGAGGGTGACCTCATCCCTGTCGTTACAGCCAGGCAAACCTTGAGTGGCTACAGCCCAGCCAGCTTCAATCTCTTGGTCCAGCAGCAGGTTAGTGTTTCTGGCCAAAGGCCTTGCACAGCATACCTGATTACTCGATTGATTCAAGCTTAGCTAGTCAGCGAGAAGCGCTGGCTAAGGTAGGCGACTTGTTTGCTTCAGCTATTCTTTTTTCCAATAACATCCTTTCCAATCCAAAAATGTCAGCGGTAAGGCTTTGCGTTCTGATCAGCTTTCCAATCACACCACACGTGACTACAACCTGGTGTGTCTGAAATCTTGCTGGCCAACAGTTCTTGACCATCCTGAGTGCCTTGCTGCAGTTTCAGACTGCGCTGAGCAGCAACATCCAGGCTTTGACCAACAGCTCAGTGAGTGTGACCATCCCTTTGTTGACAGCTGGTGCAGACATATCATCTGTGGTTGTGACGACCAAGGTGGCATTCCTGAACGCGCAAAGGAGCAGTGCCCAGGTGTATGTCTCTGTTCTGACCGGCAGCAACTCAGCTGCCATTTTTGGGCCAGCCTTTCCAGCTGTCACTGTGGACGTGGCAAGCGTTGGCACCAGCTATACGTTGTCAGCTGGTGAGCTCACCCTCACTGCTAGCAAGGCCATGCGTACTTGTAGCATCAGACTGCCTACATGAGTGATGTGGATACACTGGGCCCCAGATGTGAAGCATGCACACATTGCATCAAAGGTGATTCAACCCAATATGCAAAGTGGGACCCTGGCTTACTTTGCATGCATGACTGGTTTGACTCGTTGACAGGGCACAAGGCACTTCTAAATCTTGCTCAGCCAAGCTTGGTGATGCACATCAGTACTTGCGCAACAGTGTGTGATCGTAGCATGCTAGTCATGGATGCATCAAAGTTACAGCTTTGGCTCACGAGGCTCTGCCAGTGACTTCTTACTGTATGTTGGCAGGCCTGCCTGACACACCAGGGGCACCTGAAGCCACAGCCAGCCCCGAGGTGTCACCCTCACCTGGAGAAGTGGTCTACCCCTCTCCTCCTCCACCCCCACCCCCACCCCCCCCCTTTGGTAAGCCTGCTGCCCCTAATTTGCTTGTAAATGACGGCTTGTTGTCAGCTCGCTGTCGTATCACACAGTGTGGCTGTCCATGTTCTGGCCAGGAGCTTGCTGTCGCAGATGGGCTGTGCATGACACACTGCTCAAGCTGATGCTGAGCATGCTGTGCATGCTGTGCGGCAGCTGAATGGTGTGCTGGTTGCAGGTGTTGGCAAAGGTGACTTCAGCTGCAGAGGTGCCGGCAGTGGCTTCTGCACAGACCTTGTCAGCATACACTGTGGCCACTTTCACTCAGGATGTCGAAAATCAGGTACTGCCACGTATTCTGCATCACCCTGACAGCATCCCATGACATTCAAGTCACCGCTGCTGCTGCAAAGATGCTGTAAAGTGTTGTGTTGTTGCTGGGATTTGTGTTGGCATTGGAGCACTGCATTCAGCTTTTGATCACTGCATTCAGCTTTTGTCTATTGGCTCGTCTCACCTCATCTGTTGTCTTGCAGTTTGTCGCTACCCTCACTGCCAACATTGAGAAGCTGTCAGGTAGCCCAGTCACAGTGACTGTAGACAGCGTCACAGCTGGATCAGTCAAGATCGCAACCACAGTGGCGTTCCTGAGCGGGGACAGCTCAAGTGCATCCACCTACACATCTGTCTTGAAGAGTGGCGACGTCAGCAGCGTGTTTGGGACCAGCTTTGGAGGCGTTGCGGTGGATGCCAGCTCTGTCAAAAGCGCTACTGTGACCAACCCAAGTGCGTCAGAGCTTTAACATGCTGCCATGTCGGAGACACCGCGTGTATCACACTGCGCCATGCATTGCATAAGCGGCAGGTGTTCACCCAATGACTGGTCAAAAGTTCAACATGTTGAGCAGCATCTAGTCATTTGCAGTGCCACTGGTAGCCAGAATTGCCTGGCAGGTCCCGGCTTGGCGTTCAGATGCAGCAAGGTGTAGCTGTCCCCAACTGATAGGTCTGTACAAGGTGCCGAGTGCTGCAAATGCTACATTTGTGTGCACCCACAGTGATCTGTCAACATGTGATGTCACTGTAGAGGACACTGCATGCCCATCTCTTCTAAGAACAGGCTGCTTGCCATGCTGTGCAGGCCCAAGCAGCGCAGCAATGGCGGTCAGCATGAGCCTAGCAACAGCAGCAGCAGCAGCGATTGCTGTGTTGCTGTGTACAACAGTGTCTATCTGAAAACATTTGATGACGTGCCATCTCCTGTACACACTTGCTGTTTGATGACATGCCATCTGCAGCTGCCATTCATGTCATGCCGCTCAAGGCTTACGGAAAGCACTGTCAAGTGTGCCACGAGCTGTCAGCCAAGGGAGCTGACAACCTTTAAAGTCAAATCCCGAGGGTGAGCTGAATTCATATATTTCATACAGGCATGCCAGTGGCTGGACAAGCTTGGTCTTCTGATTGCTTGAATGCTCTACGTGAGCTGTCATAGTGTGGACGACAGAAGTCAAAACACTTTCAGCCTGTACAGATGGACACCTGCTCAACTAGTACAAGCATGTGGTTTGTCATGTAACATCACCTCATATGTATACTTTGGGCATCCACGGATGCTTGATCAAAGGTCTTGACAGCTCAGCTGTAAAGTATGTGGTCCAAAGTCTTTGAGGAACACCAACCCGAGGTGTGTATGCCGCATGTTGTCTGGCAGGACAATGCACGGTGCACTGGTTGCACAAAAAACACAGCAAATCATGTCATAGTCAGTGCGCCCTGCAGTCTCCAGCGGCATACTGCCTGTCAACCTTGAAATTGCCGCATGCCAGGCAATGTAGCTTCACAACCTGCAGCTGCACCTCAATTGCCTCCTCCCCATTCCATGGCTCTCTGTAAATCAAGCAGCCCCAGGCAGACTGTCAGGAGCCAACAGAAACACATGCATGTATGCAAGGATCATGCCTTGCCCAATGACGTGCGTCCTGCTGCGGGCATGCATGACATTGGTTTGTCCACTGCAAGGTGTTAACAACAGAGCATTGTGTGTGCTAGCTTTGTTCCTCATATTAATCGAACCAGGTATGTAGCCAGCCAAGCTGGCAAAGTCACGCATGAAACAAGCTTACCAAGCCAGTGCACACTGCAGAACTCAGTGCACAGCTGTCAGCACAGCATAGGTCTGCAAAGGCATGCATAGGAGATTGAGCTGTCACTGCCCGCTTGACTGTACCTTACCTGCCAATAACAGCACCATTCTGTCAAGGCCTGTCCACTGACACGCAAACATTGTACATTTTGTCCTGCCTGCAGTCTGAGCCATGCAGGTGGTGCCTTCCGCCTGATTGGTCTTGGCCATCATTCCTGTCAACAGTGTTACTAAGATGTAACCAAGTAGGTACATATTAGCTAGCACGCAGCCATTGGCGTTAAACCTGAGCTCACGGCAGAATAGATGAGCTGTGTGAGCACAGTGCAAATCGTGGTGCCATGCACGCGGTGAAACAAATTGTAGATGGTCAGAGCCCTCAAGCCACAGACAAGGCTGATAAGCTGCACTGAATATGATCAGAGGCGTCGTGATGCAGGCAGCTGGATGGACTTCAAAAGTCTCATGCTGACCAGAAAACTATGTGTTGCTCAACAGTATGCAAGGTTGTTTGTCACAGTAATGCACGCCAGAAATGCCGATCTTAGGTGCTCGCAGCTGCTGCTAGGCTGTTCTTGGCATCTTCTGCCGTGTGAAGAGTCCTCATAACAACCTCTCTCCAGATCACTGGAGGGTTGGCTCTCCTTGCACCAAGGGCCTCTAGAGGTCTCATCGCGCTGCTTCTGTAGCTGGTCAAGCCTGGCTTGGGCATCATGCAGGGCTTGCTGTGCCATCCTGCCTGGAAAACAGTGTCATACACAGTCTGTCACAGATGCAACGTTGTTTTAAAAAAACTAGCTACTGTAGTAGTGGAGAGGGGTCCCGCTCTGGCACACAGATGTTCTGAGGAGTCTGTGGTGAGTCTGAGAGGGTGTAGTGCCAATCTAATGGAGATTGAGTGGTGATCTGGTGGGAAATATTGGGTGGGGATTCTGTGATGATGATGTGGTGATCTGGTGGGAATGCTGTAGGGATAGATTGGGATAGTGGGGGAGAGTGTGGATAGTTGGACTTTTCTGGGGTATTATTGGGATTGTGAGTGGTTTTTTAAGCTGTTGTATGTGTGATGTGTGGTGGGAATAACTTGTGGCGTTATGGCTGAAAATAAGTGAACAAAAACTCCCACCTCCCCTAAAGGGGGGACAGGCTGACGCCTGTCGCTCACTTCGTTCGCTATTCTTGATGTTTCTGTGAATGCGAACAAAGTGAGCTGCGGGCGTCAGCCAGTACTCCACCGAAGGATGGTGATATTTGGGAGGATTGTGCTTAGTCTGTGGATCTTTCTGGACATTGTTGTGTTTTACTTGATATTGATGGTAATACGTGTGCATGTATCCCACTCTGGCACAGAGATCCTTTGGAGCTTCTGTGTAGAGTCTGATGGGATGTGGTGGGGATAGAGCGGTGCACTGGACATGGACATAGGCTGTGGGTCCAGTGCACAACGATCACAAGGGCCGTAACATAATGATTGTTTTGGTCAGTGGATCAAGCACTCAGCTGCGCATGCATTGATGTTATGCGCTTCTGAGTGCTGCACTGAAAATGGGCACATATGCTGTGAATCCAATGCGCAGCATGTTTCATCAGCAACTGATGATGTATTACAAGAGTCACATTCAGCAAGCATCAGTGGCAGCATATGTCATCCTGAGCTGATGGTGGTGTATGAGCGATGTTGAATGCACTGTGCCTTGGTGCCAGCAACTTGACCCTGACAAGTTGAATTGAGCTGACAGCAACTGGACGAGTGGCAGTGAGCTGATAGATTGCAGCTGAGCTAACAGATTACTGTTGAGCTGACATATCACAGCCAAGCTGACAGAACACAGTCGAGCTGACAGACTGCAGCCGAGTGGACAGCGTCCTGATGAGCAGACAGACTACAGCTCAGCCAACACGTTGCAGCTGAGATGACAAGTTTCAGCTGACCTGACAGCTGAGTTGACAGCTGACGGGGTGCAGCTCAGCTGACAAGTTGCAGCTGACCTGACAGCTGAGTTGCAACTGAGCCTTCGGATAGCAGCTGAGCGGAGCTGAGCTGAGCTGACACATCGCAGCTCAGCTGCTGTGTTGCAGCTGAGCTGACAGACTGAGCTAACAGACTGCGGCCAAGCCGACATATCATGACTGAGCAGACCGTTTGCAGCTGAAATGACAGATTGCAAAGGAGCTTGCACTTCATAGCTGAGCTGATGTCTTGCAGCTGGTCTGTCACAGCAGATGAATTGCATGACAGAATACGCTAGAGCAGATAGATTGCAGTTGAGCTGACAAAATACAGCTGAGCTGCCAGACTGCAGCTGGACTGACATAATGCAGGCAGGGCTGCAAAGGAGTTGACACTGTGCAGCAGTGCTGACTGACTGCAACCGAGCCAACTGGTTGCACACGGGCTGAAAAACTGCCGTGGGGCTGAAAGGTGTGCACCTGAGCTGACAGTTTGAAGTTGACTGGGAACGTGGCAGCCGAGCTGACAAACTGCAGCTCAGCTGACCAGCTGCAGCCAAAGCCGACAAATTGCCAAGTCAACACTTTGAAGTGCAGCTGTCAGATTGCAGCTGAGCTGACACGTCAAAGCTGGGCTGACAGATTGCAGGGGTCCTGAATGTGTGCAGCTGAACTCACTGATTGTTGGCTGGCTGTGTGCAGCGGAGCTGACAGTGTCAGCCGTAGCTAACAGACTGCAGCTGAGCTCAAAGCTGACGGATTGCAGCCAAAGTGTCAGGCTGACGAAATGCAGCTGGACTCGCAAATGGCAGAGCTGTCACCGTGCAGCAATGCTGACAGTCTCCAGTTGAGTGAGCTAAGCTGACAAAATATAGCTTAGATGACAACTGGCTGTGATCTGCTGCTGCTGCTGCTGTGGTTGATGCGGGTAAGGCCACAACCTCAGCAACAGGATCTTCCTCACCGTTTAACACTTTAGGCTGTGCTTGGTTAATTGCTGCAAACTTCTCTGCTATCAGTCTGGCCATCATGTCTGGGTGCCTGCATGATGCAATGCCACACTGCTGATTCAAGCAGGCTTGCATCTCTGCCAGCGTTTCTCTCATTGCTGGGCTGATATGCAGTATGTAGGCTCTGTCATGACTTGCCAAGACTCTGTCAGCAAACTTGGCATACTCCCTTGTCTGCATGATGTCGGTCACAGCAGGTAGCGTGTGCATACCTGTAATAGAAACGTACTCAGCAGACCTTGGTGCCAAAGCTTGATGTCTGCAGCAATGAGCTGGACTGCAAGTCCTTACCTCTGCATGCCAATCGGTGCGTTCTACCAGAAGAAAATGGCAGTAGAGCACCACTTTGAGGAACCATCTAGCAGCTCTGTCACACAGCTTGTCATCAGCTTGATGTGTCCCAGATTGCATGCGGGCGTTGCGGGCTTGCAATCTGCTCTGAGGTTCTTATTTGTGGCTCTAGCGTTTCAACTCACAGACATGATGTTCTTCAGGACACTCATTTGTCGCTGCCTGCCTGTGCACAACTGCATCGGTTCCGCCTTGTGGTCACAGACCCTGCTGTGTGAATGACCAGCATAGCAATACTGATATCCGAAACCTGTGTTTGCTTCCACTGGACACTGGCCTTTGAAATATGCCAAAACTAATGCAGATTTGTAGACTGGTTATTCCTTGCAGTACAGACCTCAAGATGGCTTCAAATGCATAATGGCAGGTTCATACCATATGTCTGAGACTAAGCCCATATTCATTTTCGGGATTATTCATTATTCACAAAATTCTCGTTTTCTTTTATAGGCTGCCGACATATTTGAAAGTCACTAAGCCTTGGAGCCGTTTGAGAATTTATTGAATAATGAATAATTCAAAAAAAAGAATATGTATACTCAGGCATGACTCACAGACTGCTGATTGCTGTCTCCTATGGACCGGTGGCAGTTCAGCAGGTTGACGAAATAGTGTGACCATGGCCATCTCCAGTGATATGACAGTGGTACCAGTCATGATGCGAGCTCAGCACACACAAAGCGTTTTGGCACGCTGTGACATCGAAATATTCTGGGCACATGTCTCATATTCGTTTTCCGGATTATTCATTATTCAAAAACTTCTCGTTTTCATGTATAGGCTGCCGAGATATTTGAAAGTCACTAAGCCCTGGAGCCGTTTGAGAATTTCTTGAATAATTTAAAAAAGAATAGTGTACTCTTGGCATGACTCACAGACTGCTGATTGCTGTCTCCTATGGACCTGTGGCAGTTCACCAGGTTGACGCAATACTGTGACGATGGCCAGCTCCAGTGATATGACAGTGGTACCAGTCATGATGCGAGCTCAGCACATGCAAAGCGTTTTGGCATGCTGGGCATCTGTCCCAGGTGCTCTGTCTGCCCTGGAACATATGCATCAAGCTGCCTGTTTCATGACCATCTGCATCAAATTGTCAGCTCAGTTGCAACAAACAGTCAGCTCAATTTAAAACTGTCAGCTCAGTGGTTGACTAGATTGCTTACCCCGCTTCGAATTGATTTCAATTGGCAAAGTACAAGCATTTCACAACGTGCACAAGCTGTTGATCCCATTATTTCATGGCATCATCATCAAATTGTCAGCTCAGTTGTGGTAAGCAGTCAGCCCAGCTGCACAAAATGCAAGTCATTTCGATTACGCAATGGTCTGGCAGACGGGTAACAGCGGCAGTGAGATGTTTCAGCCAGATGCCGCGTCATTGCTGGCTGTCTTAGCAGGTTCAAGCCTATTCTCAAGATATGAATGAGCTTCAATATACAAAAGCATTTCAGGCATCAATATATAAGCAGCAATCCATGCTGCCGCTGCAATGCATGACAGCT
>JAABUI010000499.1_pt1 | contig 28931 bp, 20 predicted proteins | sample 5559111 | NCBI WGS metagenome assembly JAABUI01 (sample SAMN10711870, study PRJNA513365) | rock metagenome | isolation source: Antarctica rocks | place: Antarctica: Victoria Land, Buttleship Promontory | reverse complement strand
GCTTATGTTCTCCTGAGTCATATAGATAGCCGGCTCTTCCCTTCTAGATACTTTCCTTCCTTAGCATTTATATACTCGTTACATTACACCCATATGACTCGCTCTATGCTGGCCCCTAACAATTGCAGATGTGTTCAGTTCAAGCAATGCATGAGTACATGCTTCACTGTTTGATGACTTCGTTCGTAATTGCATCGCAAGCTATTTATGTTCAAAACGTTTCTTGAGTGCAAATAAACATTAAAATTTATGCATTCAATTCTGATGTAAATTGTAAAAATGCTTTCAATCTTTTGAAAATCATCACACATTTTCATCATTTTGTTGAATAAATAAGATCTTTGTACTGAAGTTATGTTGACGTCTGCAATGCATTTCTTGTATTTTTCTCATTATTGCTTTCATTAATCTTTGTGATATAACACTATTGCAATGCTATTACTTATTGAGATCATCATAGAAAGATTGAATCATCTGCATTTAAACTGCATTCTTACATCTTCTTGAATAAATGTGTTCAGAAGCATTATTTTCTTGATAACAGAAAAGCGAAAGATGAGATGATTAATTCTCATCAGTTGAACGCGTATGAGTTTGCATGCTCATTTAATTTCTTGCGTTCTGTCATTGACTTGACTGCATAATGTGACTTTATTCTATAGCATGTTCAGATGAACATGCAGCAAACTTATGTACATTTCGATCTTTAACGTTTCAATGCTTATTCTTTTGAATGCTTTTGCAACATGATATAAAGTCTGATTTTGCAAAGTTTTTAATTTGCATTTCTTGTCTGACAATTCTTTCTCTTTGTCACGCTGATGTTAAACTGATGCTTCAAATGTGATTTTTGATCTTACTACAGCTGAGTATACTTGTCTCACTTTTATGAAGATTGTTTCTCATGTGAAGATTTTTAAATGACTACATTCGCAATTTGTAAAGAGTGACAGTGACAGATTTTAGCGCTTTTAGTGATCAATATCTCGAATATTTATTTAATCTCATGTCTCAGATTTGCGTCACTTTTAGCTGAGACATATTCATAAAAGCATCAATATTCATAAAAACATCAACATCTTTAGAACTTCTATGAGCGCAGTATGCGTCTTTATCGTTTGATTCAACAAACATGACTATTCTGACATTTGTAGCATTGATAGTTGCAACGTTGAATAATTAATAATTAATTTGACTATTTAAATAATAGCTATTTACACAGTTTAATATATGCGCTGAAAAAGTCAATGAGAAAGTTAATGAGAAAGTTAATGAGTAAACTAATGAGGTAGAAAGTCATGTAGAATGTTCGATAGAAATTCATGTAGAATGTTCGATAGAAAGTCATGTAGAATGTTCAATAGAGAGTCATGTAGAATGTTCAATAGAAAGTCATGTAGAATGTTCAATAGAAAGTCATTTAAAATGTTCAATAGAAAGTCATGTAGAATGTACAATAGAATCATGTTTAATGCTCGATAGAGAACAAATTTGATTCTTGATTGCGAAGCAATTCAAAGCTTGATGAGAAGTCATGTAGAAAGTCATGTAGAGAGTCATGTAGAAAGCATTGTTTGAAGCACTGTTTGACTCATGTTATGCGCTCGATCGACGCGTATTTTGAAGCATGTAGAATGTTTGATAGAGCGTTTGATAGAAAGCTCAGTAGAAAACTCACTAGTAGAAAGATTAATAGAAAGCTCGATCGAAAGATCAGTAGAAAGCTCACTAGAAAGATCAATCGAAAGCTCAGTCGATAGCTCAGTAAATGACTCGATCGAAAGCTCACTAAATGACTTGATCGAAAAATCAGTAGAAAGCATTGTTTGAAGCACTGTTTGACTCATGTTATGCATTCAATCAACGCGTATTTTGAAGCATGTTTTGAAGCGAGTAGATTGATTAGTAGACGAACGAGTAAATAGCTGAGTTGATAGCTAAGCTGTAGCTGAGTTGATAGCTGAGTTGATAGCTGAACATGTTGATATTTTGATTGTTGTTGTTCTAGAAAGTAGAAACTATGAAGAAAGAAAGAAGATAAAAACTTCAAACTATCTAGCGTCAACTCTATAGAGCTCGAAGTGAAGATTATTGAGTAGATAAATGAGCGAGTAGATGAGCGAGTAGAATGAGCGAGTAGATGAGCGAGTAGATGAGCGAGTAGAATGATGAGCATGTAGAGTGATGAGCATGTAGAGTGATGAGCGAGTAGATGAGTGAGTTGATGAGCATGTAGAGTGATGAGCATGTAGAGTGATGAGCATGTAGAGTAATAAGCATGTAGAGTGATGAGTGAGTAGATGAGCGAGTAGATGAGCGAGTAGATGAGCGAGTAAATGAGCGAGTAAATGAGTGAGTAAATGAGCGAGTAGATGAGCGAGTAAAGTGATGAGCATGTAGAATAATGAGTAGATGAGCGAGCATGTAGAGTGATGAGTAGATGAGCGAGTAGATGAGTAATTGTCAACATATGCAACATATGCATGAAAGCGAAATTTAGCTCAGCGCATATGAATAAACGCAGATTTTATCAACAAAAGCGAGATATAGTTCAGAGACATATAAATAAACACAGATTTTGATGACAAAAGCAGATTGCAGTCTAACAAGATCAGCTTAAATTCGAATTTTATTTCGCTTTAAGTGATAAATGTCACTTTAGCTAAACTCTAAAATTTTGTTCACTTTACAAACTGTCAATGTAAGCGTAAGCATTCTTGTGATGTGACTCACTTCTATCTATTGAAGATGTGCATTTCATCATAATTTCATGTTCAGTTGAATCTTTAAAACTTGCATGTCTGACTTCAACTTAATCATTGAACTTTCTATTTATATGCTAGTCATCATGTTGAATTTTCATAATTTTCTAATGAAATATGTAAGTTTATATTTTTCTGATGCAAACGTTGTGTCATGAGTTCAAGCTCACTTCATGCAAACATCATGTGTTTTGCTCAATGTTTTGCAAATTTCTTTGATGAATCTGTCATAAACTAGAATGTTGATGTCATTTATGAAGTTGAGTACTTCAATTTTGATTTTCAATGCTTTGCATTTTTCAAATAAATTTACGTTGAAAAATAGAAAAAGAATCGATGAAATGAAAGATTCTTAAGATATGTTTATGTTTATCTCATGCATAATGCTCATTTGCTCATTGAATATCAATGATGTCTCTCTGTTCTTTAGAAAGCTGCATGCTCATTTAACTATGTAGCTTGATATTCTTCTTATTTTCAGCGTATGCAACAGTCTGATGTGCAAAACTTGATCAAATGCTTTGATGATGTTTAAATCTATCAAAAATATGTTGTATACATTGCATGCAACATACATAAAGCATGATCTCTATGCTGATTTTCTTCTTAAACTCAAGAGATTACTCAAAGAGTTTTCTTGTAACAGATTCATAGTTTAAGAAAAATGAAATCTTTCACTGCTTAAATTTCAACAGTTTACTTCTTAAGCATAAATTGCAGACGTTTCATTTGTGATATGCATGCATATCATAATCGATTTCTTCTTTAATCACATTGATATATATTACTGTTTTTTCAAGTTATATAAATAATGTTTTTAACTAAAGATTAATTTTATCATCAAGACATTCAAGAATCAAAACTCAATAAAAAGATGAGATTCTTAAGATCAACAATTATCATCATTGTATATTATGCTTTGCAAACACTCACTTCACTTGTAAAGTGTGCAACTCATTTATTTCATGTTATCTGTAAAGATTTTTCTCATGCAGATCAATCATATTTTGCAAAGATGTTCATATGCTACACTTTTAATTAAACAGCATAGTTCAATCATCCTTTATTAATTCACTTGTATTTCTCTTCTTTTAATGAAGTCTTCTCATCAACATATCATTTATGTATAAAATGTTTGTATTTGAATGTTTATTAAACAATATTAATGATATTCTTAAGTTTGTTCATGTTGAACTTAATGAAACTCATAAGTTGCTTATGTTGTAGTAACAGATACGCAGTTTAAACAAGATTTATATGTAGTTAGCATGTAAATTTAAAGAATGTTCATGATTCAAGTTCTTTCTGCTAATCATTCTCAATAAATCAAACATAAGAATGTTCTATCTCAATTCTTGTTATCATGATGATGAGATGCTAAATTGAATAATTTTCATAAGTGATTTTTCTCATAGTTTTGCATTTTATTTGACTTTCTTATCTGCATGTAAATTGCTTTTGTAACATGCACATTGAAATTATCAAAGTCTGCGTGATCATGAAAACTCTGCACACGATCAATGCACAGTGCTTCATCATCACGCAGCATCTTAATGTCATTCAAACTTTTGATAATTTTTAAACTTTACTGTAGTTAAACAGTAAATTTATAATCAGCATTGCATACAAATGAGTTTTATTACTGATTTTCACTTTCAATATATTAAAGATTGAAGTCAAAAGATTGATATTAAAACTTGATTTAAATCAACAATGACATCACATTAAAACATCATCAATATGATGCTTATGCTTCATTCTGATTATCAGAGACAGATGATGAGCATTGTTAACATTATGTCAATGAGTGAGCGAAAGATGAGTATTGTTAGGGGCCTGCCTAGAGCGGGTCAGATAGGGGTGTCATTTAACTAGAAGATAAATGCTAAGGAAGAAAGGTAGCTACGGGAAAGAAGCTGGCTACATATGTGTGTTCCTCAGCCGACGCTAGGCCCAATAGGGACTAGTCAAGGTGACGGAGCGAGGATAGGCCTGGTAAGGCTAGAAGGCTGAGCCTGGCAAGGCTAGGATCGTGACAAGTATCATTATCTTGCAGAAGAATTCAATCAAGACAAAGAATATACATAAGAAATTGAACAAGCTGCGAGTACTTTATGAGCTCAACGAATGTAGAAACAACGAGCTGATGCTCTGAAAGAAGATGAAAAGATTAACAAAGATGATAGAAAAGTTAATGTGTTAACATGTTGCTGCGTCAACTGTCAATTGATGCATGAAGAATCAGCTGAAGAGATTGAAAAAAAAAATGAGCAGACTTGAAAAGAAGTTCACAAAGAAGAAGAGATGCATTAACAACTGAGCAAAGAAAGTGAATGAAAAGTCAATAATGTCGTTTGAGAATCATCTTGTTTTCAGCATCAATGTTGCATCATCAGTATGAAATCATTGCAAGAAATTCAAGATTAAGATCTTCATTAAAGAGAAAGAAAAGATCAAGAGAATCATGAAAACGAAAAATCAAAATTTAAGCAAAGATTTCATTCAATACTTTAGTGACTTAATACATTAATTCAAGAACATCATTAACATGATGCTTGCACTTCATTCTGATCATCAGAAACAGATGATGAGTGTCATTAACATGATGTCAGTGAGTGAGCAAGAGATGAGTATTGCTATCTTGCAGAAGAATTCAATCAAGACGAAGAATATACATGAGAAATTGAACAAGTTACGAGTACTTTATGAACTCAATGAATGTAGAAACAACGAACTGATGCTTTGAGAAAAGATGAGAAAATTGACAAAGATGATAGAAAAGCTGATGCATCAACGTGTCGCTGCGTTGACTGTCAATCAACGCATGAAGAATCAGCTGAAGAGATTAAAAAAGATAATGAGCAGACTTGAAAAGAAGTTCACGAAGAAGAAGAGACGCGTTGACAACTGAGCGAAGAGAGTGAACGAGAAGTCAATGACATCATTTGAAATTCATCTTGTTCTCAGCATCGACGTTGTGTCGTTAATGCAAAATCATTGCAAGAAATTCAAGATTAAGATTTTCGTTAAAGAGAAAAAGAAGATCAAAAGAATCATGATGATAACAACAGAAAACATATTGAGATAAGCAAAAGAGATTGACGTCGACAAGATGCTATCGATGCGCAAGAACATAAAGACTATGAAGAAATGATCAAATCTACTGATATTTCAAGTCAAGATTAAAAACAGCAAAAGAATACTGAAGAAAAACGATTTTTGAATCAAAGAGATTTCATTGAACATAAGTCTGCATGAAGTCAGTTTTGAGATAGTGATACATGAAATTAAAATCGAAGAAATGTCTAAAGACATAGAGAAGAAGAGAGCGAAAGCACTCATCAAGATCAACAAAAATATACACTCAAAAATGATGATTAAGAAAGTTGAGTGATTCACAAAAAATACTGAACAAAAGAGATACATCTTGCTGATAATATGTGTAGTCAGTGCTGAAATGATAAACAAGTTAATTAATGAGAAGATATGTCATAAGATCAACATAAAAATCACGCAGTTTTATGATTTGAATTGTAAAACACATCAATGTCTAAAGTATCAAGATTACAATCATAAGACATATGAATGCAGAAATAAGCAAAGATGCATTTACTGCACGCTAAATTATTGCTTGAAGCATTGTTTTCATAAACAGACTTGAGACATATGAAAATGTGAGACATATCAAGATATACACAAAGTCTTTGATTCTCAATGTCATAAACAACAGATCAAAAAAGAAAGAATAAAGAGAATCATGAAACACAGATCTTTATATCACGTCGTACAAGAACAGAGAGAACTTAAAGCGATGATGTTGAAGATATTTACAAAGACATTTATCAATCTGAGATCATTGATAAACAATGACTTGAAGAGAAAACAGAGATGCTCAACAAATGAAAGTCATCTGTTCAGCATAATCATCACATTCAAAAACACTATATTAAATCATCTAGTCAAGAAGTCAAAAATAAATAAGTTGAAATCAACATCAATCACATCAATTTCAGTATCATTTTCTTTTGAAGATTTTACAAGAAAAGCAAGCACATTGCAAACACTTAAGAGAATATCAAACAGCTTTGAATGTAAACTTTAATATTTCAGCAAAAGAAGCTTCAAATACTACAGTACAACATTCACAAGTTCAGAAAAAAGATGATGATAGCATTACTACATGAGAAAAAAAATAAAGAATTATGACATTTTGATTCTTCAAGAACTCTAACAATTTGATGAGAATTTCAAAGCATACTGCTCAGCAATTGTTGATTTCATGCTGAAGAATAATGAAAGTAGAATCTGTTTTTACATAAACAAGAGAATTGACAGCAACATCTGATATTCAACATGACACTTCAAAGATGTAAGCATGATTACATTACAGACATTAACAGATAATATACAGATAATTCAGAAAGTTATACACATTCATGAAGCATACAATTCATCACTCAGAAATCACGAAGTTATTCATGAAAAAAAAAGTCTTTCAGACATTGAAAAGACATTACATATGTCAAAAGAATGCATTCTTGTAAAAGACTTCAATTTGCATCATCTCACATGAGAAGAATCATTCTACTCAAGACAGCATTTATTGTCAAATAATTTAATTGAAATGATCACAAATATTAATGCATTGTTGATGTTATTTCAAGACATAATTATGAAAGATTATCAAAGATTTCAAATGATAATAAATTTGATCTTCATGATAAATGACATTATAAATCAATTAATACGATGTAAAATCAATGAAAAAATGAAAAACTTCTCAGATCATCTGTTGATACAAACAATTATAGATTTCAGAGTCTGCAAAGAATCAGCGCGAAAATCGCGTTGCAATTGAAAAACAATAAATGAAGAGAAGTTTATCAATATTCTGAAAGAACAAATGTTGAAATCATTGTTGAATCATGAAATGAAGCGTTGATGCATAAATGAGTACATTAAACAATTGCTAAATGCATTAAAGAAGATCATTAAGATTTTCACTTTCTGAGCGAGAGCATATGAAATGATCAAAGTAGAATGAACGAAGAAGTGTACAAAAATCATCAAAAGCATGCAATGAATGAAAAGAAGTTGTTGAATCATTAACGATTGAACAGAGTACATTCAAGCATGTGATAAGAAGAGCAAAATCATCAGAAAATAGAAACGCAGTGAATTTTGAAAGATTATGCAGAACGTTGAACAATTCTCAAGAAAACTGTTCAAAACTGCGAGATGAGTAAGAAATGCAATCGCAGATACATTGACTCAAGCAATAATTTTCTCTCTGATCAAGTCAGAATGCTTTAACATCATTATGACAGTGTAAAATAAGATAAAGATAATGTTTCAAACTTACTTTTCATCATCTTCAGAGATTTTCATGCTGAACACAGAAGACTTCAAGTACTCACTCTCAATTAAGAATGATGCTTCACTGATGCATTATAAGATTAAAAGAATCATTTACAAAATGACATTCAACAAGACTTTGAAACACACAGAATACATGAATAGAATAATGCGCAGACTCATTGATGATACATTAAAATAAATACACTCTCTTTTTAAAAGATGTTTGCAGAAGAAAATACAGTTAACTCAGTTCAAGAGCATGATCACAATAGTGATGTGAAAGTCAGATAAGAAAAACTACTTTAATGCAAAGATATATAAATCAATTCTGCTACTTGACACGTTGAGTAAGATATTGAAGTTCATTATATTTGAACATTTGTGAAACATCATAAAAGTGTGTAACTTAATATTGAACATTCAGATGAAAGTTTGTAAACACAAATCAATAAATATGACTTTGCAACTGATTATAAAAAAGATATACATTGTATAAAGTGACATAAAAAGAAAAGTAGTTTCATTGCTGAGTTTGAATGAGAAGAGTACATTTAACAATGTAACACATAGCAGACTTTTGCATGACATGAAAAAGAGAAGAGTTTTCAGACTGCTTCTGAAATTTGTAAAGAACTTTCTGAAAGATCAATGCATTATGATCACAATCGATGATTACATGATGATGAAACACAGCATGAACGTTGACATATCACAAGATTCTTTACTATCATCAATATTATATCTGTTTTACAACGTGAACTTGCTAAAAGCATGTGATGACATCAGATTGAGAACAAGCTTTACAAATTTCATAAACGACGTTAATATTTTAATATACAAGAAGTTCATGAAGTGCAATTGCAAAGTTCTTAACGAAATTTATAATAAATGCGAACAGTGATTAAAAACGCACGACATCAAGTTTTTAAAGACAAAGCATGAGTTAATTCACTTTACAAGAATCTTTAAGTGATTTAATATGAATGTTGATGTAAAGTTGATGAAACATCAAATTAACTTGAAATCAGATATCAAAGTTTTGAGAGTTCAATTGAACTTAAAGCTGAAATGAGTGATTTACATGCATCATATTGAAGTAAAACTAATGATTAAACAAAAGATCATGCAAACAATCATTGAATCTACTTGAGACTCATTAATGACAATAAGAAAGCAAATATACTTCGCAATGATGCACTCTCTGCTTAGTCACGAAGTCATCATATGATACATGTCACAAAGAGTGAAGAATCATTGAAAAAATCTGAACGTCAAGCTGAAATCAGTACAAGAAAAGCATTGTGACAAATCATTAATATTTATCATGCAACATTAACAGAGACTCTACAGATAGAAATAAACACAACGTTGATAGATATTCATCTATAAAAACTGATACAAAAGTTGATAATGAACATGAACTTTTGAAAATCAGATGAAGTTATTGAGATGATGATGCATCGAATTTGTAACAACTTAATATTCAAAAGAGATTGAAAATCAAAGCTGCATAAAATATCTTTGCAACTGAAGCAAAAGTGAATGAAAGAAATACTCAAATAAATGAAAATGAAGCGAAGTTATTTCTACATGATGATTCTTTGATCAAAGTCATCAAAAGTGATTATAGTTGCAAACAAGAAAATGTCAATAAGTCAACATCATTTTAACACATTCATGTTAAAGCAAAGAGTTTACTTAAATGATAGTGACAGTAAAAAAGATGTTACGACGATTGCAATAAGAATTAACTAAGAGTTAAATAAGAGATTGAAGAAATTGACTTTAGTCATCACTCATCATGAAGAACTGAAAGAATTGATTATGAAAGCAAAACATCTTGCAGACGTAGTAACAGAGAATTAAAAGTGTCATGAAAAGATATACAAAGTATACAGTGATAATCAGACTTCTTTGAAAACAATGAAAGTTATGATATCAACAAAAGATCAGACACGTCTGCAATGAGTTCAAATCACATATGAAAGTATTTAATCTTGAAAAGTCATGCTGAAGTTACATTGAGTGATGAGACATGCAGAAGTACTTGAAAATAAAGTGACGAACAAAATAATTGACGATGCACATGATTTGTCTTTATCACTGACTGAGCATTAATGCATTGAAATGATGACAAGATTGATGCTCATACAGAAATAGATCAGACAAACATGAAGAATAGTCTGAAAAGAGAAATTTAATGCAGTTTATTTTCAATATTTGACATCAGAAATGATACATCGACATCTGTCACTGCACAAGAATCATGCAAAGTCTCATAATGCATTATTGATGCAACTATGCATGAGAAAAATTGACTTCAATCAATTTTTACATGAGAGACGAGTACTCAATGTCACTACAATGATATGCAAGTATGACAGAGATTGAATGTTGATTAAGCACATTTTATTAACATGTTTCAGATGAAAAGTAGAATGAAAAGCAATGCAATAAGAAGAGAATATCACAAACTTGAGAAAGTTCTTAGAAATTGTGAGCGTAGCAATGATAATCATTCAAATGATACTTTCAATGAGCATACTGAATCAATTTCAAGCTGTGATGTCATCAAAGAATTAGATAAAAGAAAAAATAAAAAAGAAACAGATTCATAAAGTTCTTGCATTGAAAACAGTTATAGTATAAAGTGCAGAAAGAAATGATTTTTGATGCGAAAAGAGTACTGTGCTAACGCAGCATTCGTTACAGTATATAAAATCTTGCATAGATTCATAATGAGTGTTGAATCGAGTAAGAATTAAAAAATATATATATTAAAGATTTAAGTTCATAAAGATTTAAAGAAAATATAACTTTATTTTGAAAACATTTTTAATAACTTTCTTCATTATATTTGATTTAATTTAATTTGAATTCATACATTCTTGTGATATCAATTTAAATTTGATTCATGAGAGAAACTATGTTATGTGTATTGAATGAACAAAATTTTCTGAAAGAGAAAATCACTCATCAATTACATGATGACTTTACGTCATTGAAACAATAAAATTAACACTATATTATCAGTAATGAATTTATAGCTTCTATTAAGTGTGTGATGCTTGAGTAAACTCTTGATGAAAGTGTTTATGCTATTTGATTATGATGCATCATCTTTGCTTTGCTCTTCATTGATGATATTTTATATAAATGATGTTTTGATTCAATCTTTGATTTGAAGATGAAAGACATTTTCTTTGCATTCATGATGCTTGTGATTATAATGTTGAAAACTGTGTTCTCTTGCTTAATGATTGTTATTCATTGAGCAGAGAAATATGTGATGAAAGAGAGATGCATATGATGAAAAGATAAAGTGTGATTGTATTAAATAACTTTATTCTGCTCTTGATTTAACTTGTGTCACGTAGATATTGAATAAATTGTTAGTATAAATATGCAATCATAATCATTTGATGCATAATTCTGATCAATAGTAAAGAATGCATTCTGATCATTCTCATAAATTCTCAATTTTTCACGTAGACAAATGTATGATTTGACATCAAGTAAAAAAGATGAACTCAAGCTCTTTCAATATATCAATATGATCAATGAATCACTATTTCTTCAAGCATTGTAATCATGATTCTCAAACTCATCATCTGAAACAACTATTTTATCTGATATTTTTTCATTAATTACTTGATGATATTGTTAATGTGATGAAGACATTTCAATATTAATGCAGTCAATGAATTATAAATTCTTTAATCACTTGTAATCACAACTTGCAAACTCTTCATCTGAGTTGTTTTTTTCACTAGTAATATTTTCTCATTTCTTACTGACATTGACATATTATTAATCTTCTTCATAGATCAATTGTGACTGTTAGAAAGAATGTTGTCACATAAGTGAAAACTTTATATGATGATTTTTCTGATCATGCAACGTTTTAACATTGTTTAAACTGCATTGAATTGAAATCTTTTAATTTTTTTAACTTTTATTCAAACATAGAATAAAATTAAAAAATTTATAATTAACATCATGTACAAATGAATCTTGTTATCAATCTTCTTCAACTGACAACAAGATTCATTTATACATGATGTCAATTATGAATCTTTTGATTCTATTCTGTGTTTGAATAGAAGTCAGAAGAATCAAGAAATTTCAATTCAATGCAGTTCAAATGATGTTAAAACGTTACGTGATCAGAAAAGTCATCATGCAAAGTTTTTACTCACACAACAACACTTTTTCTAACAGTTACAATCAATCTACGAAGAAGATTAATGACATGTTAATGTCAATAAGAAATGAGAAGATATTACTAGTGAAAAAGACAACTCAGATGAAGAGTTTGCAAATTGTAATTACAAGTGATTAAAGAATTTGCAACTTATTAACTACGTTGATATTGAAACGTCTTCATCATATCAACAATGTCATCAAGTAATTGATGAAAAGATATCAGATAAAATAATTGTTTCAAGTATTGAAAGACGTGATTACAGTGCTTAAAGAAGTAGTAACTCGTTAATCATGCTGATATATTGAGAAAGCTTGAACTCATCTTCTTTACTTGATATCAAATCATTCATTTAATCACATGAAAAATTGAGAGTTCAAAAGAATGATCAGAATGCATTCTTTTTCATTGATGAGAATCAAACATTGAATGATTATGATTGCATGTTTATACTAACAATTAATTCAATGTTTACGTGACATAAGTCAAATCAAAAGAAGAAAAGAGTTATTCAATACAATCACACTTTATTTTCTCATCATGTGCATCTCTCTTTCATCACATATTTCTCTGCTCAATGAATGATAATCATTAAGTAAGAAAACACAGCTTTATGTATGTTACAATCACAAGCATCATGAATGCAAAGAAAACATCTTTCATCTTCAAATCGAGAATTGAATCAAAACATCATTGTATAAAATATTGTCAATGAAGAGCAAAGCAAAAATGATGCATCATAATCAAACAGCACAGACACTCTTATCAAGAGTTTACTTGAGCATCACACGTTGAATACAAGCTATAGATTCATTACTTGATAATACAGTGTTAATCTCATTATTTCAATCACATGAAGTAATTGTATAAATGATGAGTGATTTTCTTTCTCAGAGAGTTTTGTTCACTCAATATAAATAGCATAAAGTTTCTCATGAGTTAAGTTTAAATCAATGTCACAAGAATGTATGAATTACAATCACAAACAATCACAATTAATCTTCTTCATTATATTATTGAATGAAGTAAATGTAATAAATTTTTAAAACAATACTTCAAACATTTAAAATACAGTTTTAAAATAAATATTAAAGCTTTAAAATAAGAATTAAAGATAGAAAATTAGAAATTTGATTTTATTTAATGACTTTCTTTTAAATGTTTTAAAAAGAATAAAAGAATCATTTAAAAATAAATTTTAACTGATCAGTAATGAAACTTATTTGTATACAATGCTGACTACAAATTTACTGTTTAGCTACAGTAAAGTTTAAAAATTATCAAAAGTTTGAATGACATTAAGATGCTGCATAATGATGAAGTGCTATGCATTGATTGCATGCAAAGTTTTTGCAATCATGCAGACTTTGATAATCTCAATGTGCATGTTACAAAGCAATTTGCATGCAGATGAGAAAGTCAAATAGAATGTAAAACTACGAGAGAAATCACTTATGAAAATCATTTAATTTTGCATTTTGTCGTTGCAATAATGAGAATTGAGACAGAACATTCTTGCGTTTGATCTGTTGAGAATGATTAGCAGAAAGAACTTAAATCATAAACATTTTTTAAATTTACATGTTAACTACATATAAATCTTGTTAAGACTGTATGTTTGTTACTACAACATAAGCAACTTACAAGTCTTGTTAAGTTCAACACAGATAAACTTGAAAGTCTTATTAATATTGTTTAACAAACATTCAGATACAGACATTTTATACATAAATGATACATTGACAAAAAAACTTCATTAAGAGAAGAAAAACACAAGCAAATTAATAAAGAATGATTGTATTATGTTATCTGATTAAAAGTGTAGCATATAAACATTTCTGCAAAACATGATTAATCTGCATGAGAAAAATTTCTACAAATAACATGAAATAAATGAGTTGCATACTTTACAAGCGAAGTGAGTGTTTGCAAAACATGATATACAATAATGATGATTGTTGATCTTAAGAATTTCATCTCTTCACTGGATTCTGACTCTTGAATATCTTAATGATAAAATCAATTTCTAGTTGAAAACATCATCTGTATAATTCAAAATAACAATAATGCATGTTGATGTGATTAAAGAAGAAATTAACTGTGATATGCATGCATATTGCAGATGAAACATCTGCAACTTATGCTTAAGAAGTAAACTGTTGAAATTTAAGCAGTGAAAGATCTCATTTCTTTTGAACTGTGAATCTGTCACAAGAAAACTTTTTAAGTAATCTCTTGAGTTTAAAAGAAAAATCAGCATAGAGATTGTGCTCTATGTATGTTGCATGCAACATATACAACATATTTTTAATAAATGCATGAGAATGATCAGAATGCATCTTTACTATCAATCAATTAAGCATTGAACAATTGTGATTGCATGTTTATACTAATAATCTATTTAACGTCTACATGACAAAAGTTAAATCAAGAGAAGAAAAGAATTATTTAATATAATTACACTTTATCTTCTCATGATGCACATCTCTCTTTCATCACACATTTCTTTGCTCAATGAATGATAATCATTGAGCAAGAGAACACAGTTTCTGCGTTACAATCATGAGCATCATAAGTGCAAAGAAATATCTTTCATCTTTGAATTAAAAATTGAATTGAAACATCATTGTATAAAATATCATCAATGAAGAGCAGAGCAAAGATGATGCATTACAATAAACAGCATAAACACTTATAAAAGTTTACTCAAGCATCATGCGTTGAATAGAAGCTATAGATTTATTATTGATAACATAGTGTTAATTTTATTGTTTCAACGACGTGAAATTGTTGTGTAGTCGATGAGCAATTTTCTTTTTCAGAAAGTTTTGTTCATTCAATACACATAGCATAGTTTCTCTCATGAGTTGAGTTTAAATCAATGTCACAAGAATGTATGAATTCAAATTAAATTAAATTAAATTAAATAAATTTTAACTTTAACACTAAAACATTTTAAATCAATGATGAAACTCATTTGTATATAATGCTGACTACGAATTTACTGTTTAACTACAGTAAAGTTTAAAGATTGTCAAAAGTTTGAATGACATCGAGATGTTATGTGATGATGAAGCGCTGTGCATTGATTGCATGCAAAGTTTTCACAATCATACAGACTTTGATAATTTTAATGCGCATGTTACAAAGCAATCTGCATGCAGATGAGAAAGTCAAATAGAATGTAAAACTACGAGAGAAATCACTTATGAAAATCATTCAATTCAGCATCTTGTCATTGTAATAATAAGAACTGAGACAGAACATTTTTATGTTTGATCTGTTGAAAATGATTAGCAGAAAGAACTCAAATCATGAACATTCTTTAAATTTACATGCTAACTACGTATAAATCTTATTAAGACTGCGTATCTGTTACTACAACACAGACAACTTATGAGTCTCATTAAGTTTGACATGAATAAACTCAAGAATTTTATTAATATCATTTAATAAACGTTCAGATACAGACATTTTATATATAAATGATATGCTGATGAGAAAACTTCGTTAAAAGAAGAGAAACACAAGTGAGTTAGTAAAGAATGATTGAACTACGCTGTCTGATTAAAAGTGTAGCATATAAACATTTTTGCAAAACATGATCAATCTGCATAAGAAAGATCTCTATAAATAACATGAAACAGATGAATCATATGCTTTACAAGCGAAGCAAACATCTGCGAAGCGTGATATACAATGACAACAACTGTCAATCTTAAAAATCTCACTTCTTTACTGAGTTTTGACTCTTGAATGTCTTGATGATAAAGTTAATCTCTAGTCAAAAACATCATCTGTATAGTTTAAAAAAACAATAATGCATGTTGATGTGATTAAAAAAGAAATCAACTGTGATACACATGCATATTGCAGATGAAACGTCTGCAACTCATGCTTAAGAAGTAAACTGTTGAAATCTGAGCAGTGAAAGATCTCATTTTTCTTGAACTGTGAATTTGTCACAAGAAAACTCTCTGAGTAATCTCTCAAGTTTAAGAGAAAAATCAGCATAAACTGATTGCATTGAATTAAATCATCGAGATCGAGTCGAGTTTTCAACTCGTCAAGACTTGATTCAAGTCAGAATTCTTGACTTGAGTATTCAAGTTGAATCAGAATTCTTGACTCAAGTATTTAAATCAAGTCAGAAGATTGAGATCGAGTATTGACTTGAAATACTCGACTCGACTCGTCAAGACATGAAGCAAAGTACTACTAATATCTATTTGAGTGTCTGATAATGCAACAGAGTAATGCAATTGATTGAAGAAAATTCATACTTGTTTATTTACTACTGCTAATCTGAGATCACTATTATCTCATCATTCTTCTTCTTCTTTTTCTTCTTCTTCTTCTCGTACTTCTTCTCGTACTTCTTCTTGTACTTCTTCTCATACTCATTCTCGTTCTCAATCATATTTGCATCATTCTTTCTCTTGCTAAATTTCATCTTCTTGTCATCATCATCAATCTCAATGATATCATCAGATTCATCATCTGATGAATCTAGTGAATTAACTATCTTTCGATCAATCGCATTTTTTTCATTCGAAAATGCGCTCATGAATTTGTTGAATTCTTGTATGACATCTGAATCATTCATCATCTTCAATTCATTCAATTCTTCGTGATGTAAAATGCGTTGCTGAATTAATTCAATAGTAGATATCATGTATCTTGACATGTTTTTCTTAAGTTCATCTTGTTGTGCAATAGTTTAATGCATACGTTAGTCTTGTCTTTCACATCAAACACAGTACATACATCAACAGTAGAAGTAGTATTGAACGTCGTCTTCATGACTATTGCTTCAAGCTTCGCTCGCTTCGCAGTCTTCTTCTTCATCAAATTCATCTCGAAGCATTGAGCTATTATACAATCAGCTTTTGAAACACATATGCATTACTCAAATGCATTATCATGTAGACTCTTTTTCACTCGATCATTCGTGATCATATTTCGCATATTGTTCTTCATTTTCATCTGCTTCGCTTTGATGACTTTCTGATAAATGCTGATGCTTCTCAATTTGATGAGTTGTTTATAAAGAATCATTCAATCTGCACTTTGTTTGATATAAAGAGTTTTCTGATCTTTGTTTCATTTCATTGCATGATTTCTACTTGCAATTGACTGCAACTTGATTGATAGATTGAACATTCTGCGATTTTGATTAGTCTCAATGATAATGCATATAGATAATGCATAACAATCTTCTTATCTGATAGTGATGTTGAAGTGCTTTTTCTAATGAACTTAGTCACAATAAATGAGTGCAATGAATAGATGTGAAGCGTAGAAAAAGTTAAAGTTAGAATAAATCTTTGACATAGATAAAGTTAGAATTAAAATAGATGTAAGATGAGATGTAGATAAAATTAAAGTTAAAGCTGAATGTTAGAATTTATTCATCATCTTAGAGCTGCGATCAACACATTCATCATATTAGTGCTAATATCAAAACATTCATCATATTGATTCTACTACAAACACAGTCAACAATCATCATCTCTTGTTTACACATCATCTCTTGTTTACATCGTACTTCACTTTGCTTTCACTCAACTTAATAGTCTCAATTTTTCAAATCGTTGTCAGTTAATATACATCATGACTCGTTGCAAGCAAACAGATAATGCATTTAGATAATGCATTTCTTGTTGCGCATTGCTGATAGACTTGATATAGAACGAAAGTCTAAAGACGCATTGCATGATGATTTGAAGATCTCAACTCGTGATGATATGACATCAGATAATCATATCACGAATGAATCAAGAGCAGACTTCAAGATTCTATCTGAAAGCAAGATCAATAAAGTTCAGAAGATAATGTAAATAGATAATGCATCAAGCTATCAACAGTTAATTTATCATGACAGTCAAAGAGAAAATGAAAGTCAGAAATCGTTGCACTTTGAGAGATACATCATTATCAGAGAGATGCGAATTTGTTAATATCGAAGATCTCATTTGAAAGAGTAGTTTGTGAAATCATGCAGAATGAGACTGATACGAACAAAATGAGTCAGAAAATGAGTGATGTGAACTATAAAATTCAGACTTTGACACTGCTTACTCTTCAGAAGATCACAGAAGCGTTTCTATGTGAATTTCTTGTCAGTAAGTGCATTACTCATTTGCATTATCATTGATGTTTTACAACACTTACTGATATAATGCTTTACATATGCAGATAGCAATCTTCTTGCTATTCATGTCAAGCGAGTAATTCTTCAGCAGAGAGATTTGATATTCATGAAAACTTTGATGCGTAATCTTGAAATTCAGCTGAGTGCTCAATGAAAATAGCATTCACAATATTTTGATCAGATCAAGTTATCTAGCATAGCAATACACTCTATGAACTGCATTATCTTTTTGCATTATTTTGTAACTGTGTTATCATACTACATACATTGACAATGCAAAAGCAACTTTAAATAAAATGATATTGAACATTTAAACATTAATAAAACGTAAAACATTCTGCAAATCTGTCTTGAAAGAATCATCAGATTCATTAATCGCGTTATCTTTATTTTCTTCTCTGCGATAAATATTTCATGCTTCGATGATAGTCTTTTCAGAATTTAAGTTCATGATACGATTATAATACTTGAGAAGCATTATCTGTTCAACTGATTCTGAAGTCATTTGTGATCAATTTTATCAACAAACTCTTCTTGCAAAACTGAATGTTTATTCAATATTTATAAAGATTATTGAACATGAAAGAACATTCTTAGTTATTTGAGTCAATCTTGAATAGTTCGAGACGTTGTCTCTTCAATACTCTCATGTTGAAAACTTCTCAACAATAGCATCAGTGCAAAGATATCGATCATCTTTACTAACAGATACAGAGCAACGTTGAGTTCTTTGAAGAAGAGTTTGTGTAATCATCATAATAGACTATAACATTGTTAATAAATGATCAATTGCATTATCATATTGCATTATCTGATCAACATCACTAGTCACTTGTGCTCTGACTTCTGCAATTGTAGTTCTCTCTTCATAATGATGATGAAAATAGTTCTTGAACTCTTTTCTGTACTTGTCGTAATAAAAATGAGAATCGTTCTCATTTGCATCTCAATCTTGATACAAATTCAGCTTTTGAGTATAATCTAAAATCATAGCGAGATTGTATATCAGTTCATCTTTGCTCTTCATCTTGAAATAGTACTTTGCAAGCTTGTTAGAAGCTAGTTCGCAAGCTCGAAGAACAAATGCTTGTGAAGTACATGCATTATCACGTACTATCGTTTCAATAACATTGAGATGATTGAAAAGAGCATCAAACATTCAAAATTTTAAATGTATGTCAACATTGATGATTCTAGATATAATCAGAGTTAGCTCATAGAAAGAATTTAACATGTTGTCAACAAGCAATACTAATGATCATTCGTTCTTCTTTAATCAAATAGCTTGAATCTTTGCATCTGTCAAGAATTTCTCGATTCATATATCGATCATGTCACGCAGTTGATATGCATGTCGAAGCATCAAATAAATAGAGTTTCAGCAAATGCAAATGTCTTGTATCAATTTTCAAGATCTTATGACTTGAAGCTTTAAAAAGCAAAGCTTTCGTTGAGAAGAACTGTTGATGACAATAGTAAGAGTGCGAATCTGTTTCACTGATTAGTAAATGCATTATCTTTTTGCATTATCAACTTGATAAATATCTTCTTGACAATAATGCAAAGATCATTGCTTGTGATTACATTCTTGACTTGATCGTCGTCTAATGATACAACGAAATTGTCATTCAAAGTCTCTGATTCAATAGCTCTGATAAACTCTTGAGTCACTAGATTGATGATATGAATCATACAAAATATCGAGTTTTGTGCTCTATTTCATGAAATGTTACGTCGACTGAGTGCTCTTTCAAGCTTCTTCTTTAGAGTGTCATTGTTGCTTGCATTATTGATAACAACATCAAAAAGCTTGTTCTTAATGTCGTATGTATTCAAAATCTTGAACAGCTCTTGCATCAAATGACGATCAGTATGCTCAACTTGAAAAGACGTAAATTCAATGAAATGTTCACGATATTGAAATGTAGCATTCATTCAATATATCAAAACTCTCAGATAAGCGACTTTTTGAGAACTAAATCATGCATTCAATGCAATAGAAATCTGTCATGACTCTTTTAAGTCTTGCTTTATCTTTGCACGAATTTCATCATATTTCGAGAAAATCATGCTTGACAATTTAGTGCAATGAACAAAAGTAATCTCTGAACGAAGCATTTGTAGTAACTGTCGAAAATGCTCATTTTCAATGATTCAAAAAGACAAATTCAGTGCAACAAAGATCTTGCACAATATCTTTTCTCAATTCTGTTGATTGAATTGAGATGATAAGTCAATATGACTTTTCTTCTATAAACGCGTCAACTTTGCATTATCTATTTGCATTATCATATTGAACTTACACGATTGAAAGATATCTTCATCTGTGAAAGAAAGTTGAATCATTTTCATTTGAATCATTTCATGCAAGCATTTGTCTTGAGATGTTTGATCATATTGATCGTACTAGATTCATCAATAGCTGTAGAATGATCTAGAATTTTAAGACAATTCTTGCATGAAATCTTAGAATATTCTTTCAACGTCAAGATCATTTGAATAAACTTGTTTCAGATGCTGAATTGTTTATTTACTTCAATCTTCTTGACTTAAAGTGAATTATCTATCTTTTTTTGAGTCTTGTTGATAACACTTTCGTCAACAAATGTCTGTAATCATTATTGTTGAAATTGAGCATTGATATCAGCACTTCACTCAACATATTGATTATTCTCTCTTAAGATTAAAAGAGAAGTATGACGATGAATTCTATTCATTGTTTCTTGAAGAGTTTGTTTCTTTTCAACGAAAGCATGATTGATGTTTCGTGAATCTTGACTTGCAAATTCATTAGAATGAAGACTACTGAAAGTAGATAAATGAACGATCGAGAAATTAAACTCTTTCTCGATTAAAGATCTTGACAATTCGTATGTCTTATTAGAATCAGACATCATACAATATATTTTATTGATAATGCAACAAGATAATGCAAACAATGAGAAGAGAAATAGATTTGTTTGTTGCACGAAAGTCTTTCAAATATAATGATGTAATAGATTCAGAAATAGTAAATCTTGACATTTGATGTCATTTTCAATTGCTTGACGAGTCGAGTCGAGAATTCGAATCGAATTCTGACTTGAAATCAATATCAAGTCGAGTCAGAAGATTGATATCGAGTAATCGAGTCAAGTCAGAAGATTGATATCGAGTAATCAAGTCGAATCAGAATGTAGATATGAAAACTCGACTTAACGATCAGTTTAACTTCGTCTGATGATAAACGAACTCAACTATGAGTAGAAGCGTAGCTCAGTCGTCTTGCTTTTCAAAACAATACACTCTTAAATAATGTTTCAATGTTTGATTCTGTCGTTCTGTCTGATCATCTGTTTGCAAATGAAAAGCGATGCTTAGTCATCGTTTCACTTTGACATGATAGCAGATCTTTGATCAGAACGCACTGATAAATAGACTATCTCTATCAATAACTATATCACTTGAAGTCTCATATCTTAAAGCAATCTTCTCGAAGAACAACTCTGCTAACTTTATGACAGTCAGAGTTTTCTTCGTAGACAGATAACGCGTCATCTTCATGTAATAATCAACTATCACGAGAATCGAGTCATACACAACTTGTTTTCATTTACTAGATGACAGATCTGTTATGAAATTCATAGTGATTTCTTTTCATGAATTTGTGAGTCGAGATAACGATCTTAACTCATCATATGATAGATGACGTTTCATCTTTACTCTTTGACAAATGTCACAAGTATTTATATACTCTTTGACATTCTTGATCATACTTTTCCAGTAATATTTACAATTTAATAGCTCGCTGATCTTGTCAGCATCAAAATGCTTTGCTAATGAATCATTATGATGATGTTTCAAAAGCTCTTCTCTGACAGAAAGATTTTCTGAAACATACAATGATTTGTTGTACTCTATCATTTCTTGACTATTCAATGTTCAAGCTTCGACGTCACTCTTTCATATACTCGTTGTTTCATCTGCTTTTAATCTCACAGCAAATTCATCTTCTTGCTGTAAGATCTTGATGAGTTCAACTACGAACTTACTACTAAAGTTGTATGTTGTTTCATGAATTATCAGTACTCTGACAATTGCATGTGAAATGAGTTGTTTGCAATCAACAATTTCAGCAACAGAATTAAGCTGTTTCTCAGCTACGTTGCGATCTCTATAAGTTAATGTTTCGCCGTCTGTGCTTTTTGAAGTTGTTGATTCAAGTTAAGAGATTTTATCTTTCAAGAAATGTACTTCATCTAGATGCGTTTCTCGCACTGTTAAAGTCATGACTCTCAGCAGCATACTTCTGACATGCATTGCTGAACACGTACTCATGTTTTCACTGATACTGTGAACAGACATCTTCTTGACTTTGTTAATCACTCATGTATAGTAAATTTCATCTTACGATCTGCTTTTGACATGTTTCGCTGAATATCTTCGTTCACTGACACTGTGAACGAACGTTTTCTCAACATCGTTAATCACTCATGTTCATCAGTGAATTTCATCTTGCAGTCTGCTTTCAACATGTTCTGCTGAATATCTGTTCATACTTATACTGTGAACGAACGTCTTCTCGACATTGTTAATCACTCATATACAGTATAGTTCTCTGATTGCTATGAATATAGAGCTATTTAAGCTTTCTATTCTAGTCAGCTTTCGCTGCAGAGTGAGCAGCAAATGATTTGCAAAGATGTTCTCATTCTTATAGTCAGATCGTCTTGATGATGCATCGATCGAGTTTATCTTTTCTGATTTATGTGCTATTTCAAAGTTGCAGATTGACAATCTCATGACTCATCTGACTTGTCTTTCGTTTAGCTTTCAAACGTTCATAAAACTCTTTAGATTATTATGATCAGTCAGAACTTTGACAGTATGATAACTGTTTTTCACATAGTGTCGTCAGTGTTTAAACATTGCTACTATGACTAGAAGCTTCTGATCATGTATCTCATAGTTTCTTGATGTTTATCATCATTCTGAATCAGAATGCAATCAAATGTCACTGATCTTCGTCATCTGACTGAGACAAAATACTCGCGACTGCATAATCAAATGCGTCAATCTCAATGTGTATATGTCGCTCTGAATCAAAGTGTCTTAGAATAGATGCTCTCATAAAGACGTCGCGAAGCTGATTAAAAGCTTGTTTCGCTTCGTTTGATCATATGAATGAGTTCGTTTTTACATCTTTTACACTATCTTTCAGCAGTTCTGTTAAAGACTCTGCTATCTAAGAGTAGTGATGTATAAAACGTTGATAGAAACTGATGAATCTCAAAAAAACTTATATTTCTCAATACATCTTCGATTTGAGTCACGTTTTGATGATGTCTATTCTACTTAGATTCATTGAAACACTCTCTGTGAATACAACAAATTCTAGAAAGTTCACTTTAGTGATGAAGAATTCACACTTCTTCAAGCTAGCATATAGCTTGAACTTTCTTAATCTTTCAAGAATCTGCTTCACGTGATCTACGTGATCAGTCTTCTTTACGAAGAAGATTAGAATGTCATTCAGATAAACAATACAAAAGTTATCTAAAAGCTCTGTCAAGATCTTATTAATATAAGTCTGAAAGATGACAGACGTGTTGATCAAATCAAATGACATGATCATATATTTGAAGTGATTGTAACGAGTATGAAACATCATCTTTCACTCGTCTTCATGTTGAATTCTGAGACGATGATAAACGTTCTTCAGATTTAACTTAGTAAACTGCTTGACTTTATTAAGTCTGTTTAAAGTTTCACTAATTAAAGACAGCGAATGACGATTTTTGACAGTGATCTTATTCAGATCTTGATAGTTTACATATAAGCGAAGACTATCATTCTTTTTGAAAATGAATAGAATAGACGCGTCAGTTGAGTTGATGAAGTGCTTAATTCATTCTTTCACTAAGACATCGTCTAGATACTGTCTCAGAGTCGCTAACTCTGTGTTCGACAGATTATACAATGATTCATACGATGACTCTGTAGTGATTTTGATTGCATAATCGTAATCTTCATGCAAAGACAGTTTGTCTGCACTTTTTATCAAGAATACGTTTTCATACTCTTTCAATTCAACGAGTAAAGTCTGTGTTTCAAGCGCGTTTGTGATATGACTTATCACGTTATTCATTGCTTTCACTTAATGTTCAACGATTGACTTTTTGACAACGTTGATCATGACAAGAGCATACACAGTAGACTCATCTTGTAAAGCTTTCACAAATACTTGTGTGAAGAACAATTCAAATGCATGCTCATTCACGTCAAAACATTATGTTCTTGTGATCATGTCTATTCAAATACGCTCGAATTGCATACTTGACATACTCAGAATCAGAGAAGATTCTTTCTTGTCAATAGCATAGAAGATACTTATATCTTTTTTCTTTATGTCTCAGCTATCTCTCAGTCGATAACACATCTTATAAACGTCATAACAATAGACACTCTGATCATTCATTCAGATAGATCTTGAAAGATCGACGTTCAGTAATAACATATCTTGCTCGACAACGAAACGTTGACTAATCACGTTCATCTTGACATCGATATTCATGTGAATCTTCATTTCTGTCTTCTGATCTCTCTGAATTACATGCTCTTTATATATAAGAATCTTTATGAAGAGAACTTCTTGTTTTTCCCTTGATGATTTGAAGCATTCATCGAGAGCTTGTCTTTTCTTGAAATTTTGAAATGATTTATATGCAACATTGAATCGATGAATACTTGATTTACATCAGATTCTTTTGATCTATTCTTGATCTTTTCGTCTTTACAATCAGTAGAGTAATGATTCTTTCAATTGCACATGTAACACGTTATATTGAACAAATTCTTGCTATAATGTGATGAAGCATGTAAGCTTGTCTTTGACGAAGAATTGAGTCTGATTGATCGATGAGATTTCTTTCGCTTTGAATGAGTCTTCTTGTTGATTTTATCTCGATCATGCAAGTTTTCGTCTTGAGATTGTTTCGATGACAAGACGTGTTCTTTTTGCAGATTTGTTTTCAATCAAGCAACAAGATTGATTAACACATCTCATGTGATAGAAATCGACTGCACATTAGTAATGATCATGCGCAGCTCAGATCTCAACTTGATGAATAGATGAGTTCACTTATGCTCATCACTATACAATGAAAGTTGATGTTTCAGAGTGCTCAGATGAGTTGCAAACGTTCATATCATCTGATCTGAACGTTGCGATGCATTCGCGTACTGCTGAGTCACATCTATGCTTCAATTCATTGAGTTTTCAATTAGATTCAGAAGAAAGTTGATAAAATCAAATCACATCTGCTGAGCTGCAAACATAGTTTCTTCGTGATCAAATCAAAGTTTCTTTGATTCACTCTTCAGATAGATCATGCAGTACAAAATCTTTTTCTCATCACTTTCAAAATGTTAAGAGATATTTTGAAACGAGATTTTGACATCGCGAATTCACTCTCTATGTTCTTTTATAATTTTGTCATGATACTTCTTCAAAGACATTGAAAGTCTTCGCTTCTGCAAGACGATCTTGTGATGACTTCGTTTCGTCATCGTCGACACTATAAAGACGATGCGTAGATCATTCAAATTCTTCGTGAGAACTCAAGTGAAAGCTTAATAACTTTTCTTCGTCGTTTCAACGAATTGCAAAGTCTTAATCTTCAACAGAATAACTGCTAACTTCTGTTTCTTTTGCAGTTCATCACGTTGAAACATTACTTGTGTTAGCTGTTCATTAATATCAAGAGAGAGTTCATCTTCTGCTTCTTCACTTTCTGATTTCATTATGCAAAGTTCGTTTTCTGATATGATATCTCATGAGATAAAGACGTCGTCGTTTCAACTTTGTTGCAATCATGTTGCTGTTGTCATGCTTGAATATTGAATCATCATCTCTAAGAAGGGTTTGAAATAATTAGAACTGTGATGATCAAGTTTACTAAATGAATAGATGAGATCTATAAGAGTGATATGACAATGTGATATTTTAAGCAGGCACAGAATGAGTATATATTATGATAGAGCTAATTATTAAGAAGTTCTTGATAACTCGAGAAAATCGATCGACTATAGATGTCACGATTCTAGCCTTGCCAGACTCAGCCTTCTAGCCTTGCCAGGCCTATTCTCGCTCCGTCACCTTGACTAGTCTCTATTGAGCCTAGCGTCGACTGAGGAACACACATATGTAGCCAGCTTCTTTTCTGTAGCTATCTTTCTTTCTTAGCATTTATCTTCTAGTTAAATGACACTTCTATCTGACTCGCTCTAGACAGATCTCTAACATTAGATAAATGCTCATCATCTACTATTCTGCTATCGACGAATAGACGATACGAAACAATCTATTCAGTAAGGAAAATTTGCAAGGGATTCTTCAAATTTGCACCATCATTTTAGGTCGCAAGGGATTCTTCGATTCTACACTCATTTTCACCATTCTATTCGCAAGGAATTCTTCGGATAAAGCACTCAATTATTACCTGAAATTCACAAGAAATTCTTTGAATTTTCACTCATCAAAAAACATCAATTCAAAACATCAATTCCTCATCTACTCTTACCTCAACAACTTCTATCTTCTCTCATCATGACACGCGACGTCGAGTCAGTTGAGTTTCGAACAACTCGCCTGCTTAGAAGCACTGTCAATAGAAGAGTTTCACTTCTACTCATCGATGCTTCAGTCGAAGCTGAGAAAGCTGTCATCCTCTGAAACATAAACATCGAAGAACAACTGTTTCATTGAGTCAGCAATCAATTCAACGAAGTCATCAATATGCTGAACGAGCTTCGAAGTCAGCGAGACTTGACTCTACAACTCAATGAACACTGACTTCTCGTACAAGACGATCACAAAAAGAGAGCGAAACAACTAGAAGTCGCTTTTGATAAAAACGATGAGCTAGAGAAAAAGATCAATCAGCTACAAGGCGAGCGGTTGAACTTCAGAGCGAAACAACGTCAAGCTGATCAATCTATGACCCGTCAAGATACTCAGTCAGCTGAGCAACGAGTCAATCAGAAAGAAGCTTTTACGATCTCAGTTCTGATTCGCCGCTCTGAAGTTGAACGAAGCTCGACTTTCGAAGCTCGCTCTCAACGAGAATCTTCTACTCTATCTGATAACGAAAACGGGAACGATCATCACAAGTTCGTCAAGCTTCCGGATTCACCCATCTTCATCGAAACAGATGACTCTATCTGAGAGACATGAAACATCAAAATAGCTGACAAGCTCGATGTCAACGCGAATCATTATTCTACTGAAAAGATTCGTATTGTCTATGTGATTTTCAGGCTAGAAGGCGATGCTGATCAGCAAATCTATGCAAAGCGTTGTGTTGATGTTCTCTCACTTTATCAATCACTATCAGAGCTACTGAAACATCTGAAAGAAATTTACGAAGATCAGAACCTGATTCGAAAGTGTCGTCGCAAATACGTCGCTCTGAAGCAGCTCAACAAGCTCTTCAGCTCTTTCTATTCAGAATTCACTAGAATATTCAGCTTTCTGAACTACGACGATGTCACTCTGATGAACGACATTCAGAATAAAATCAACAATCGTCTTCAGAACGCGTTGTCAGTTTGTCTCATAGAGTTTAGCTCGCTTGATAAGCTCAAGATCTTTCTTCAAGATGTGAATAACAAACAACGAGTCAATTATCAGCTACGTGACGAGCAACGAACAGTCAAATCGATAGCAGCTTCGAAAAAACGTTTTGTTTCTTCGTCGACATCAGCTTCAGTCTCGACTACTAGCTATGTTCGACTCGCTACTTTTTCCACCCCCGAATCTGAACGATCAAGAATGTCAATCATCTGCTTCAACTGCAAAGTATCGGATCACCTTTCAAAGAACTGCTCTCAGCTGAAGACTAGTACTTTGACACCTCGTGCATTCACTTCTCGCCTCAATGAGATCGTCATGCCGGAAGAAGAGAAGAAATTATTTACAGAGAAATCGAAGAATGAGGCAAAAAACTAGTGACTTTCATCAAAGACGCGATGAAAGATGTGTTAATTTCTTCAACAACGAGCAGCTCAAATGATCTCTTTGCTTCGAAATCTTTGACTACTGAATGTGTACTATCTAGCAATGAAATTAGTTACTCATTAAAGTCATTGATTGACACTGAAGCAGCTGACTATTCGTTCATTGATGAATTAATCGCGCAGAATGTTTGTGATCATTTGCAAATCGAATCTTTATCTTTAATCAAGCTCAAATCAATAAGAGAATTCGATGGTCATTATGCAAAAAAGCTCATTACTCATGCGATTTATTCGAATCTAACTGTTCAAGATCATATGAAACGTTTCGCTTCTATGCTGATCACTCGATTAGATCAACATCAGATGATTCTCGAAAAAACATGAATGAACAAGATCGAGATGACTATTGATATGAGAGACGATCGCCTTCAATTTTCTAGTTTCGAAGCTCATATCA
>JAABUI010000498.1_pt1 | contig 29011 bp, 20 predicted proteins | sample 5559111 | NCBI WGS metagenome assembly JAABUI01 (sample SAMN10711870, study PRJNA513365) | rock metagenome | isolation source: Antarctica rocks | place: Antarctica: Victoria Land, Buttleship Promontory | reverse complement strand
CGCTCTCAAGTATGCAATTAATGATATGATTTGATTAGATGCTCGCAATCTGATGATTCATCGACTCAGCAAGAAGTTATCTAATAAATTCGAGAAATCTTTCAGAATCATCAAAATTGTTAGTTCTCATTCTTATCAGCTAGAGTTGCTCGATGACTGATTCTGTTTCGACGTCTTTCATACTTATCTGCTTCATTCTGCGACCAACGACCTCTTATCTGAACAAATACCTCTCGCGTCGTTTTCGATAGTCTTCGTCGAAGGAGTGCTTAGCTGAGAGATGAACGAAATATTGAACTTTCGAGTAAAGAACTCTCAGCTAGAGTATTTAATTAAGTGAACTGGGATAGAAGAAAACAGTTGGGTAAAGTTTGCGGATGTGATGAATGCCATCGAAGTCATGAACGTCTATCACGCTCGAAATCCCGATCGTCCGGATAAGAATTCATGAATCGCTTACGTGCAAGGAAGCAGCGACTCTGAATATGAGTCAGAGAATTAAAAGTCTCGCAGGAGCTTCGACTTCAAAAAGAAGAATCTATTGTCACGATTTTAGCATGTGTTACTCGGAAGGTGTTGGGAAAAGAGGTGTTAGGTCACTTAGATGGTGTTGAACAATATTATAGGTGATGATAGGCGTGAGATTATCAGTGATGTTATGGAGGTTCCCTGATACGAATGATACCCAGCGTTCATGAGATATAAGAATCTCTGAGTGATCTCTTTCTTTCCTTTCTTCTTCGTGCAACGTCTTGTATCTAAAATCTAGTTATTAGAATTTCATTCTGGTTTCATTCAGTTCTCAGTCCGTGACAAATGCTGTCTGAGTTCTCGCTGATGAGTGTAATCATTACTCATACTTTGCATATGCTGACGTTCTTTTCAGCTGTTCAAACTGTCATAACTGCGAGCACTCATTATATATTTCTTATGATCAATCTTCTTTCAACTTGTATTAAGCATATGCAGCTTCTGCAATTATCATCGCAATGAATGTCAATATATTCATTCTTTTCAAGAACTGAAATCATACTGAGCATATGCAGTCTTCTCAAACTCTTCGATGTTGCTCAACGCAATCAACGATGAAGTGTAAGCATTCAGAAGCTCTCTCATATCTTGCATATGCTGAATATGTGTAGATGTTGAGTAGATATCAATGAGAAAGAAATGTGCAAGCAAATCTTCAATCTTCAGTTCTTGATAAGTTTTGCATATGCTTCGCACTTGCTTGACATTTGCTTACTTTTTGTCAGCTTTGTCAACATATTTGCAATTCACACTTCGACGTCAGTGAGATATCTACATCGCATGTGTCTAACTTATGCTGAGTTCATACAGTTTTCAATTCATCTCAACGTAATTCTAGTCAGATAGAGATGATAGTTGAGAACAAGTTTGTGTCTATACATGTCGTGCATATGCAAAGCTTATTGTTACGAGCGTACCAAGGCTGAACAAGGCTGAAGCCCTAATCAATTCGCAGTGAACGCTAGCGAGTTCCCTGCGTAATGATTAGGGCTAACCAGCGAGCTAGTCAGGTTTGGCCCAGATATGGCCCAGATATGGCCCAACACCCTTTTCCTTCCCCAACACCCTTTTCTTTCACCAACACCTTGTTCACCTACATCACATCCTTCCCGTGTCACAAACACATCCCTTTCGGGCCTAGCGCAGCCTCTGAACATTACATAAATAGAAGCTTTTGTACCAACCTTCTTCTGTATTCTTAATATTCAGTTATAGCTACCTCTAAAGATCAAGCACTATCAACCCTGACCTCCATTGATTGTATCATCTAGGCACGGTCCTGACACTTATTTCATGTCAGTGCTTTTAAGCTTTTCATTAGATTCAATGATTGACGTAGTGCTCGTTTTTTGAATGAGTCTGAGTAATATTCATATATTCTGCGCATATGCACAGCTAATATTATTAGTACGAGATCTTCTGTCGATTTGATTAATACTTATGCAAGACATTGTGAGAAACTGATGTAAGTTTCATCTATATCTTGCATATGCGAAGCTAATGCTCAATAGTCATAATAATGTTGCATTTGCTGTCTCTTATGACATTCGCTTTCATCATGACGTAAGTACAGCATATGCTGTGTTTCAATTTATCATATATTATCATTTATCTATTATATATACTTATTATATCAAGCGTGATTTCTTCAAGCATATATGAAAAAGAAAGTTCAGCAAAGCTCTGACATATGCTAGATTTGCGCTCGTCATTCTCTTTGAATTCAACGTCAATGTTCAGTCTTTTGACAGTTCGCTGTCTTCGACATATTTCAAGTCACGATCAGCATCTGCTGAGTGTATGCTAATCAAAACTCAGTCTCTTGTAGCGATCTCGTTCGAACGAAAGCGCAAGATAAAGTCTTGCTCAGAAAATGCTCAGCATATGCTAATTTCATGACAGATCGAATCTGAATCTTTCACTCGTTCTAGATCATTCTTCTCGTTGTCTTTCGCTCGTATGTACTGCATGTGTCTGACATATGCTTCGCTAACGCAATTCTCAGATGATATCAATACTCGCGCAAAGCAATCTTCTGACACTGGTGAAAAGAATCAAGGCAAAGATAAGCATGACATAAACTTCACATATGCTCAGCTAACACATCGTATAGATCGTACTCAATTCGCTGCTGTTGTCACGCGTAACTTCGCTCGTCTTGCGAAAAAGTAGATTCGTGATACATGCGCAACTTATGCAATGAGTGTGCATCGCTTTTTTGTTTGTTCTGACGTGACTTGTTGTTGTGCTGTTTCGTCGATGTTTTGCTCACGTCGTGCATATGCACGACTATCATTTTCCGCTCTTGTTTTTTTTAGTCATTTTAGCTTAATAATATCAATTCTTGAGCTCATGATCAGCATATGCAGAAAGCTGAGCCGGGGTTGGAATAATTTTGAACTCATGGTTAGCATATGCAGAAAGTAGAGCCGGGGTCGAAATCAAAAAAAAAAAGTTCCGACCCCGGCTCAACTTTTCCAACCCCCCACCAACTGTAAGCCTCGCTAGAGCAGTACGGTAGCTGCTCGTCGTGCTGAGTCACAATTCTGATTATATAAGGTGATAAGGTACCTCAAGGTATAGAAAGGTAGAGTACCGTACGAGGGTCGGTGGAAAAAGCCATTGCGCACCAACATGAATCCTCACCAAAACGGCGATCCATTCGTAACTATGAGACTTGGAAATTTCTTCAAACTAGCTAGAAATGTCTCTAAAAAAGTAGTTCATAGCATGAAGAGTCTTTCAGTCTAATTAATGAGTATGTATCAAGGCAAATCAAGACTTGTGAGTACGGGTTGTGGTGAAAATCGCTTAATCTGGTGCGCAACGACTTCTTTCACCGGCCCTCGGTATCTGTAGCCCCCACTAAGCTCGTTCTAAGCGAGGGACGAGCTTAGTGGGGGCCCGTACCCCGCCCTAAGCTCATCCTTCGCTTAGGATGAGGGTAAGGACACGGATAGGTACATAAAAGAATCATTACAACATCTTGAGAATAGGAATGGTACCCAGAAAACACTTTCTGCACACCACACACTATCATTCCAATTATTGAAAACTACATTTAGACAAAAAAGCAACCCAAAACACAAATGCTGACTCGGGCCGGGCTCGAACCGGCGACCGCCTGTGCTCATAGGTTGTTAGACAGAAGTGATAACCAACTACCTGAATATATTCATTAACTAGATGTTTCATTGACATGGAATAACGATACTCACATGACCGAGCCAATCATGTTGGACCAAATTTGGGTTTATATTAGTTATATATACATTTGTTCAAGGACTTTCCAAATTTAAAACCAACATATTTACAGCTTATACAACTGTAAGTTCGTGAGGATAATCGTTCGCATCCCAATTCTTTCAAGTGAACCATCTACTCGACTCCAGTTGCTAGTACCTCGCTAGCATCAGTTGACGCCTTGACATCTACGAACTTTTTCTTTATTGAAGTTTCAGAAAGAGGAAAGTTAGGGCTCGACGTGAAAGCAGCAAAGGCGACGAGGCGAAAAAACACACTTACAAGCAAGATATCCTATCACTTTAAGTGATATTTTTCACCGAGATGCCCCCGTCCCCCCCCTTTCCTCCGTCTCCAGTCCAACTTCTCTCTGCACAAAACTACCGCAGATTACACAAAGCACTTCTAAGCGATTACACCGAAGTTTAGAAAAGAACGTATAATAGAACAATGAATTAAATGCAACTCCAGCAATCGCATAAAGATTCAAATTCCCCATCTCGGAACCCGCTGAGCAAAACAGCCCACATACGCTCTTCTTCCGCCACGGGATCACAACAACCGACTACAGTATCAAAAAATGAAAACAAAGAGCCCAGATGGCAGATGGCGGCTGTTCATACTTTCAAAGACCCAACAGCGCGGGAAAAGGGTTTAGCGAAGATTTTATGGTTGAATATATATAGATTTCACAGCGAAGTCCTGATGAGCTGATGAGAGCGCAGTCAAGGAGTACCGCTTTGGCTCAATAGCCGTGTGGGTAAGAAGGCCGTGATGGTATTCTGGCGTTTGGGGATGGCGAAGGTTGGCAGGGTATAGGCGACTCTCTGGAGGTGTGGTTGTATGGAGCATTTAGACATGGTAGGTGAAGCTGGCCAGAAACCCATCGACAAAGGAAGCATGGTACGCGAGGGGTGGGAGGCGGTAAGCCCCTTGGATGCAAAGCCTTTGTAATTGTGGTCCCAGACTGTCTGACGGTTATCGTATCAAGGCAAGTAAAGTCTCTTCCATGAGTAAAAAGTGTGATCGTGAGAGTAGGGGTGCCTGAAATCAAGAGCGAGATTTGTACTTCGAGTGTATCAGGTAACATGCACAATAGCCGGAATAATTACATGCTGTTCGCGGACCTTACTAACCACATGAGACACATCCACTTCTCTATCTACAGAATACAAATGTCCATGTTCACATCTCATCTGTATCAAGAAGCGCCCGCACCTTTTCCGCCGCTCGTTGTAACGCATCACAAAACGGCTTCGTCCGTCCTTTGGTGCTCTGAATATAGAAAAGGCAACCATCGTCCTCGATCTCATAATGGACGAATACGCTCTCCGGGTCTGGCATGAGGAACCCTGCCTCTTGCGTCATCAGTCCGTCTGTTGCATCTGTCTTGATCTTCCTTGGGCTATTCACCCGCATCATCTGCCACGTCGGATCCTTGAAGAGCGCCGGCATCGGCTCGTCCGCGCGCAACACATCTTTCAGACACTCAAGATGGCTCGCAAAGCCCTTTCCCCTTGCGATCCTGGCCACTGTGTTGGTGTGAACATTGGCCGCTTCCCTCAGCAGCGTACACTGCTGAGCCAAAGAAACGTCGTAGCCGGCTGCGGCTTTGCAGAATGCCAACATGGCCGGAGAAACCACTTGCATCCAGTCCAAACGGCCCTTTTTGAAAAGCATCTTGGTGATTGTCTCCCAGGAAGGATATTGCTGGCCGAAATAGAGGAGAGAGGCAAGCTGAATGACCAGCTGGTAGCCCGTTTTGGGTGGCATTTTCCGAGTGCGGAGGAACGTGTTACCGAAAGTAGAGAGATAAAAGTGGGCGAATTCGATGGGAGTGTGCGTCGTCTTAAAATGCATCTGGATACGGTCGATCTGGTCACTAATAGCTTGATTTGTCTTGAAATGAAGCTCTTTGACCATTTCTCCGATACCGGTGGCAGTATCATCAACAGAGCGGTTGTGTCCGAGAAGGGAGCCATCATTCATGGATCCATTATATTGATGTGTCTTCCCAGGAATATGTGCGAGAATGGCCTTCGTGACGGATGCATTAAGCTGCTTAGTTGAAGACGCATCCAGCATTGAGTGTTCACAGATGTACGCCGAGACGCCGTTTTTACAAACTACGAATTGCAAAGTTTTATCACTCCACCGGTTTGAGGGAGATCCCAGAAGAAATTGATTGCATCGCTGTGTCGCGCTGTCCGGGGATTCATCATCAAGACAGACGACGAACGCGGCATCTTCTATCAAGGCGATTAAGTCGTTGTTCTCCTTGTTTATTGATCGAATCATTCTGTGTAGCTCTGCCCAAGACTGTCGCGTATCTGCAGTCAGTGTAGCTACTGCTGGCCGCCTCTCTTCTGAAGTATCCAGTACCGTCTGGAACATAGCCCTCAAACCTTCATAAGAGGCATTTGCGCCACCTTGCCTAAGGATGACTTTAAACAGATTACCTTGTCGATATTGATGAAAGGCTTACGACTGGTGTTGAAGAGCCACTGTAACGAGTCCATGCAAAGTGGTTCCTCGTTCAGATGGTCTTGATCCAATCCACCATCGTTCAGACGCTGCATGAATTCTAGGGTGGCCAGAGAGATAACAGCAGCTCGTTCGGCCTGGCCATGTGGTATTTTCGTCAATTGATGGCTTCCATAAAAGATCCCATAAGGATATATAGGCTCGCGCGCTTTGAGGTATATGCTGCTGACCTGGAGATCGTACTCCCAATTATCTATTTCGGGATCTCTTGTCCGCTCCAGGAGGCGTTGCTGAAGCTGCAAACCAATACCTTCTCGGAACAATCGAACTGCATCACCGGTGTGTTCTAGCTTGTCCTCGGACAAAAAGGAACGAGCACGATCATAGTATAGCTCAAGAGTGCCGCTCAGGTCTGGAAGAGGAAGTTGAGGCAGCGATAATCCTGTATTCATATTGTGATTTGGTCCGCGCTTCGAATCTTGTTCCGGGTTCTCGTTAGATCCTGTTTGTACAAGTTTTGATCTTGAAGCCGCCTTGGTGGCTAACGCCACAATACTGGGTGCATCGAGAATCTCAGAGGCCTGGATTGCCGTGTTTAGGTCTTGCGCAAACCAATTCTTCAATTCGATAGCAGTCAAAGAATCCAGGCCATAGCTCATTAAGGGAGAATCTAGACTAATACTTTCGCGATCAAGCGCCACGAGTGTACATAGTCTTTGGACTATAGCTGTGATGAAAGCTTGATGGACTTCCACGGGGCTTTTAGAACTTGTTATGTTGTGTATGTGGCTATTGTTAGTCTCAGTTCTCATCGTACCGTCCAGAGAACCTCGTACATGGAAAAACATTGCGCTTCGTGTCGTAGGTGGGGCGTTCTCTGCCTCGTTCAAAGACATCCTATCAAATCCTATAACTGCTTGCTTACAGTCGTCTTCACGAGCATTTGGAGAAATCGCATAGTCCAAGACTGCGAGGAACTTTTCTAGATCGATTGGAATCCATCCTTGCCGAAGCAAATTCTGTATACGAGTTTGGCCTTCGTTATTGTTGTATACGGTAGTGCCTTCAATCATGCCAAAATCAAGGGCCATAAAATGTGTTTTTGAATTCCTCTGGTTTTGAGCAAAAGCATCCTGAAAAGTGTTTCCTGCTGCATAGTTTGCTTGCCCTCTACTGCCGACGATACCACTCAGTGAAGAGAGCATGACAAAGAAATCGAGAGACAGCTTTGCGAACGCTTCGCTGAGATATTTTGTGCCGTACAATTTAGTCAGCAAGGGTACATTAAAGTCTTCTGCGGTCATACGTTCAATGACACAATCCTGTTTATGATAGTTAGAACTTGTGAGACGTTTTTGAGATTCTCGAAAGACTCACCCGCAATACTGTGGCGGATTGGATGACCCCTTTGACAGGTGGCAATCTCATGTTTTCAAGGGAGGATACCGCCTCCTGAACCACTGGCCTGCGTGATATGTCACACGCAATGCTATAGACGTTGATCTCAGCCGATACCAGGCGAAGTTTATCTTGAAGCTCTTGCCTTTCAGTGGTACCCAGAGATCGCCTACTTAGGATGACAATATACTTTGCACCGCGGCTAGCTAGAAGATAGCAGATTTTTTGACCTAGATCACCTAGCCCTCCAGCAACCACATATGTCGCATTCGCATGAAGCTGTGCAACAGCGTGATGAGCACTGGGATTTGTGGCTTGGTTACTCTCCGTGACTTCAAGTATGAGCTTTTCCGGAGTCTTCTTGGATTGATTTAGGTTAACCACGTTTCTGATACTCTCCAGTGAAAATTTGACCACCTACTGAGTAGGCACGAATGAGTCGAGCTTAAATATCGACATGACTTTGTCCATAATCGTAGCTACCTTATGTGGCCGGACGTGAAGAAGGCTAATTAGGTCGAATAATACAAACATGGCATTCTTACCAAGTGGTGGTAAAAATACCTGATCGTTGGAGTTATCTTGTGGCTGCGCGACCTGGACGAAACCCCCAAAAGGTTTTAAGCAGGCCCACGAGTCAGGAATAAACTCTGTGCTGAGTGTACTCAGAACAAAGTCAACTCCCCCCTCTTGTGTCAGCTGCAGAGCTCTTTTGTAAAGGTGCATTCCCTCGCCGAGAACAACATGCGTATCCGGGAGCTTGAATCTTTTTATTAAATCTTCTCGCTCAGTAACACTCAAGACAATAGCAATGACCTCTGCTTCAACATAAAGCGCAATTTCAATCGCCGCTTGTCCAACGCCAGACGCAGCTCCGAAGATCATGATCGTTTCCCCTCTTTGCAGATCCCCAATTTCAAGAATACTGTAGTAAGCGGTCAAAAAGGAAAAGGGGATCGCTGCCCCGATTACCAGGGGCATAGATTCCGGCAGGTGATACACGTGCCTGCTATCGATTCGTACGTTGCTTGGGCATAATGCTCCGTCACATTTCCATGAGCAAACCCGATCACCTACTTGGAACCTTGCAGTTGCTTCCGAGCCAATTGCTTTAACAACCCCAGCGAATTCGCAGACCATGGGTGGTGGAGCTTTAGTTTGATCAAGGGCAACGATCAAATCTCTTCTACTGAGTCCATAGGCCTTCACAGCTATTTCCACGGCGGATGGATCGAGGCCTCCCCGAACCGAGTCATCGTCAACCAAAGAAAGGGTGTTGATTGAGCCCGACTCCTTAATGCTGAGTTTGAGTGCACTTTCAAGCTGCCCGTAAGTCGCTAAATCCACTGTTGGCGTGCTTGCCGTTCGTGTCATCCAATCGTCGATCTTCGAATCAGGTTTTAGGCGTGGGACAAGGACTTGGCCCTCCCGGTAGACGAATTCGCGTTCGGCTGCCTGACCACTTTGCATGGCTATGTCGAATGATGTTACAAGGATGTCTGTAATAATATGCACTATTTCTTGCGTCCAGGTCTTCATAGCGTCTTGTATATCAAAGGTGATCATATTCAAGCTTTCATTCTCAGCGAGAGCAGTACGAGCCAAACCTGTCACCAATCCTTTTGCTGGATTCATGGAGGCAGAAGCATCGTGATGAACGCCTATCCAGAAAATATTAGATGTTTGTCCAACCAGTGCCGAGATCTGCTTAAACCTCTCTGAAGTTGCCTTGGTCAATAATGGAGTTTTGCCGTTATCTAAAATAACGTATATCGCTTCCCTTTTTGAAATTTCATTGCCCCAACCTTTCAACGCGGCCTCCTTACCTTTACTTGTCAGCGCGACAGCTAGGCCGCGTGCCGAGTTTTGCATCTCTTCTTCTGCAATGATCTCGATGGGCAGGGCCGAGGTTTTGCGATCGGGAAAAATAGGTCTAGAAACAAGCATAGTCTCACAAAAGCCCATTAATTCGTGGTCATCAAGAACAAGCTCTATTCCATTAAACTGACATTTCAAAAGGGCGTTATGCAAGTGGTCTTTTGGATAGATATTTTTGTCATTGAGGATGACGATCAACCTTCCCATGGGCTTTAGAAGCTTGTGAATATGCTTGATGGTCGTCTCTAGGTTATCTGACAAGTAAAAAATATTGATAGCAATGATTAGGTCATATGAAGATTCTGAGAGTCCCTGCTCGGTCGGGTCTTGTTGCATATCCATTGGTTTCCAATGCATCAATGATTTCCAGTCTTTAAGAAGATTCTGGGCCTCATAAAACGACTCGATCGATATGTTTGCGAAGTGATAGCATTCGATGGGAACAGGATGATATTCATAGAGCAACTGCAGGACCGAGATCATCCCGTCTGGAGCTCCTGTCCCAATTTGGAGGACGGTTACTTCGGAATTCTTAAATATTAGATGCCTTAGATAGTCCTGCTTCGAGAGGGACCAAAGAGATCTAAGGGAAAGATAGTTAATATCAGGAGCCCACTCCATTTGATAGCTTATAGCACGCGTGACTGAGGACTGGAGGACGCTTTTTCGTACTGTCCCGAGTCCACGAAGCTCCATTTGAGAAACTTTCAACACTAGCTCACGACCCGTACCCACGTCTGCTCCAAAACAAGTAATTTCTGCCTTTGCGGATCTGAACGCGGTTGGAGACAGTGTGGTAGTTACCATGAGTCTTTGCCCTTGAGTGCTTGAAATTTGAGGCGAGACATAGAGCGCACCGATTGACACTGGCACAACAGACCCAGGCCCGTTGTGCTGTGCGTATAGCGGTAGACTAGAGTGCATGAGTGCATCTAATGTAGTTGGATGAATGACATGTGGTTGCATATAACCGAAAGGCATAGTAGAGCGAACATTAGGGACAACGACTTGGGCTATCGCCTGAAACTCCCCCAAGTGTAGTTCACTTGTGGCAGCAAAACAGGGCCCGTAAGAGTTCCCATTCGATCGAAGCTGGCCGTAAAGACGCTCTGAGCTCAAATTCTGCCAGTTTCCATCTCTACTCGTCTGGGAGATCAATTCTTCAGGAAGCATAGAATGATTTTCAGGATTGAGTGAAATATTGTCTATGAATACTGGCTCTGATGCTATTTGTATCAGACCACGGCAATGTTCATACCAGACGCCATCTTGCCCAATAGCATAAATTCGAAATTCGCGCCACACGATGGTGGTTGATCTCCGAGTTCTCAAGCAGAGTTGAAGTTCAATTTTCTGTGGAGTGGGTGGAATGACAAGGGCTTTGAAGAACGATATATTTTTCAAGGAAAAAGATTGGTAACCCTGAAGCGGCTGGCTTTCGGATACGATTTGGCGAATGGCCTCAATGGCCATACAAATATATCCAGCACCTGGGAAAACAACCAGATTATCAATTACATGTTCCGCCAGCCAGGGCAAGCTAGCAATACTAATAACATGTCTCCAGCTGGGCTCAAGTGGAGTACTACCAGGTATCCGATAACCCAGCAGATCATGGCAAGGATGTCTGCGAAAACGGTAATCTTGGCTCACGCGAGATTCGTGCCAGTAAGTTATGGAATGATCCCATGGATATGTAGGCAGGTCCTGCAGTACTCGGACTGAATGTTGAGAATAAATCATTGAATTGAGAGCCTTCAGATTGATCGAACAGCCATGTTCAAATAGCTTTCCAGCCATCTCCATTATATTCTTAATCGCGTCTTGGTGTCTCACCAACGTTGGCAGATAGACAAACTCAAACGACTCAGGTTTTTGTATCATCGTCTGTTTGATTGGTCCAGCTAAAACACTGTGCGGTCCTATCTCTATCAGTATATCAGTAGAAGCCATCGTCGATTCTGACTCTTCAAGTTGAAGACGGCAGTACTCCAGTAGGGTGCCCGAAAAGCGAACTTTAGAGACAAGATTGTGCACCCAATACGCGGAGCCGAAGTCTGAGATTTTTTTCGCCATTTCAACCGTTGACATGAAGATGATATCGTTGGGCGGAGCAATTGTCTCCAGTCTGTCTAAAGACTGAAGATATTCATGGGCAACCTCTCGCATGTGATGAGAGTGATACGCGGTCTCGACGTTCAATTTCCTGTTGAAGATACTCGTTCGATTCAGCATATCTTGGAACTCCAAAATGGCAGGTTTGTCGCCGGAAACCGTAGTACTCGATGGGCTGTTTACACAAGCTAGATCTATGATGCCTTCACGCAATTTTTTGAGCAAAGGCAGTACCTTATCTTCGCCGAGCCCGACTGCGAGCATAGCACCCTCGGTTGAAACAGCTCGCCTGCAAGATTTTGTAACGCTACTACGGCAGTAAGAAACTCTAAGTGCCGTTGCTTGGGTCAGGATTCCTGCTGCATACGCAGCAGCTATTTCTCCGCTCGAATGGCCCATGACCATCTGAGGTTTTATGTCAATGCTGGTGAGCAGATCTGTGAGTGCAATTTGAAGGGCAGTGCTGGCTGGTTGAGCGATTTCGCTTCGATTGATTCGAGAGCTCTTTTCATCCAGTAAGAGTTCGTCAATTAGACTCCATGAAGCTCCAAGCTCCTGCAAAATTTTATCTGAGACGACTAAAGACTCTAGGAACTTCGAGTGAGTCTGAATCAGCTCACGGCCCATAGCCGACCACTGCGCACCCTGACCGGTGAAAATAAAGCCAATTCTGATATTAGATGAGATCTTGTTGACGCGCAGGGTTTTCTGGTTTAAGGATGCCATCAATTCTTCATGAGAGCTAGCAAAAATGCTATACCGCCAGTGCATTAGGGATCGGCGGCTTGATAGGGTATATGATAAGTTGTGGAAGTAATGTTCATAGTCGTGGCGTGTGGATGCCCAACTCGCAAGCCTTTTCACGACTTCATGGATTGAACCCTTGGACTTGGCTGACAGGGCAAACAGCTGTGGCAAAAACGTCCTAGCAAATGCTGAGGCTTGACGTCGCTCATTATTATCCCCACGCCCTATCATCGCTATTTTTCCATTGCTCAATGGTCCCTGGGTTTTGTGGTGCTTGATACTACCAATGTCGTTAGATCCCGGTATCTGATTCTCATCACATTCGGCATTGCGGTCATTTTTCTTCACCCATGGCCTTTCTTGAGGGGCTGCTGGAATAGTAGTAGAAGCTGACTCAAGGATTACATGTGCATTTGTGCCACCATAGCCAAAGCTATTAACCGAGGCTTGGCGAATGCCTGCTGCTGGCCAAGGTTCGAGCATTACTGGGACCTAGAGCACCAAGTCAGCGAAATGGGTAGTGCAAGGGGTGGGAATGTACCTTGATTTTCCAACTCTCAAAATTGAGCTCCGATTTCCCGACCTGGAAATCCGCATTCGGTGGAATTAGCCCTCGTTCTAAGACCAAGACTGTTTTCATCAAGCCAGCCAACCCGCTCGAGCTTTCAAGGTGACCAATGTTCGACTTGATTGACCCAACGTGAAGACAGTTTGAGCGGTCGGTAGACTTGCAAAACACATTTGCTATGGCTTGCAATTCAGCAACATCACCAGCGGCAGTGCCAGTCCCATGTGCCTCAACGTAATGTGTATGACCTGGATCAAGGCCGGCGTTCTTATATATTGATTCTTGAAGGTTTTCTTGTGCTTTTTGGTTTGGTAAAGTGATTCCATTTGTTCTCCCATCCTGGTTGACTGCGGTATTGCGGATTACCGCCCGAACACAATCCCCGTCTCGAAGAGCATCATCGACACGTTTCAGGAGAACAGTGGTTACACCTTCGCCACGGCCATAGCCTGAACCCCTGATGTCAAAAGGATAAGATCTTCCGGTATCATTGAGCATACTAAAACCATCTTGTCAGCCATTGCATGATTTTCAATCAGAAAGATATCTGTTACAGACTGCAGCTTAGTCATTCCAAACATGTGATCTGGACTTAAGATTAGATTGACTCCAGATGCCAAGGCCATAGTTGATTCTCCGGTACGCAAGCTTTGACATGCTTGGTGCAAGGCAACGATACTCCCGGAGCAACCAGTATCCAGAGTCATCGAGGGGCCTTTAAAATCAAAGACGTAAGAGACTCGATTCGATAAGATAGCTTCTCCTGTTCCGGTGGTTTGATATTTTGGTAAATCGACAGGGTCCTTGAACATGTTGCGGTCATAATCTCGCGTGAACATGGCAGTATAGACCGCTGTGTTTGAGCCTCGGGCGCCGTCTATCGGAATACCGGCAATTTCGAATGCCTCGTACGTGGTTTCGAGAAGAAGACGCTGCTGAGGATCCATGGCCTGAGCTTCGATGGGCGATATCCCGAAGAATGAAGCGTCAAAAGCGGCGATATCAGGACTGATGAAGTGACCACCACGATGGTTTGTTGTGCCTTCATTTTCCGGATTTGGATGATAGAAAGCTGCTTCGTTGTACCTTTGAGAAGGCACCGGTGACCAGCCAACCCTACCCTCGACTAGCAGGTCCCATAGCTCCTCGGTGTTTGTAACATTTCCAGGAAGGCGACAGGCCATGCCAATGATGGCGATCGGAACTGGAATTCGAGCTGCCATCATAACTTCTCTCAGGAAAAACCGACTGTTTTTGTTGTTCTGAGTCTGATGTGCTCCAGAGAGCGACCCTACCGTAGAAGCGAAACACCCATGGTAGTATCCATCACGGTAAATGACATTCTCTCAAGGTCATACAGGAAAAGGTAACTCGAGGCACCTTGCAGTTCAGGCACACAACCTGAGAGGCAAAATTGTGATATCCATAGAGTATTCTAAGTAACACAGAAAAGGCTGTGCTGCTCTCCTGTATTTTCCTTGCACATACTTCGCCACAATGAGCGCAGAGAGTCCTTCACTATTGTTTGGTTGCATTATTTTGCGATACGATCTCCACAGAAGCCCCGATCGGGCATTATATGCTACCCAATCCACGGCGTCCCCAGCGATGGGCTATGGCAAATCTCCCTATCAGCCGCTGCCCAGCACCATGGGTTGTGTTCCTTGGGCCCCACACATTCACGACTAAATCCTTGAACCCATAGCACAGACCAGATCTGCCAACGGCGTTGAGCCATAGATCACTCGCGTACTACGTACCTAGTACTAATCCGTGGCGTAGAAGCGACGTGACTCCCTCTACCCATGCCTTCCTTCGATAGCCCCCGACCTAAGGTAGGTGATATCGTAGCTGATTTATCCTAGCGATCCTATCGGAGCTCGAGTTGGGGTACTTTCAAACGGAAGCTCGAGGTTCTTTCGTCCTCCCGTACGGCCGCGTATTTACGCTAGAGTGATGATCGAAAATTACGCACAAGCGCGGTAAGTATCGAACTAGCGTGGAATTTTTTTACATAAGGTAGTAGCCTACCTTTATCGATAGTCGCCTGGAGAAAGCGAACTCGTCTCCAATGATGAATCTTGACTGGATAGGATCAAGCCAGGACCAACGCTTTTATTTGTAAAGAGAGGCAGAGCAAGACGGGCTCAGACATGCTCAATGCTGCAGCATTCGAGATTCTTACAAGGACACGAGCAAGCGATGCTGAACGATATATTTACATGGCTATATGCGAAGTATGCTATCTTGTAATGTATCAATGTAGCCAGACATCATGGCATGCTTTGGGTATCAGAAAACCTAAGTAAAGAAGAAGCCATTGCATCCTAAAACCTGCCACCAGAGCGTAAGTATCATGATCCTCTTTCGATATTCCCGTCTACAGTGATGTTCGTCGTGACAACAATCCGGGGATCACCCGCTCTATTATCTTCAAGTCGGTGGAATCCCTGGCCTTTGATACCTCTATCGTGAATAACAGGTCTGTTATCCAACGGTATGCTTGCATTCTGCTTTCCAGTGTGGTTTGGAGTGTATCCGTTTGACCTTTTAGTGGCTCTGAGCCTTCCGACAAAGCGGCCGTGACCAATACGCTCCAAAAGAGGTCGGTATGTCATTACACAGGCAGAGATAAGGTAAACGCCTGCTTCTACTTGAGTCCAAATCACTAGATCCACGGCTGACCAGGTACCGTCTGTAAAGGAGTTGTTATTGAAAAAGGTAGTAAAGCGAATTATGGAGGTTATAAGGCCACTATTGTAAACTAATAGTTAGAATTTGAGTCATACAAACACTGTCTCATGGTCAAGGGGCAACACGTACAAGCTACCAATTGCAAAGGTGGCAGTTAATCCAATCTTCAAACGAGTGGTGGTGTGTAGGTTCCATACCACCCGTATCGGCACAATTAACATAACAATGTCGGTGACAATATTTGGTATGCTTCCCCAAATGAAGAACGCTTCCTTGTTAATGCACACAGCGCCCGGCATGGTAGGGTGCCAATTAGCGGCATATGGTCTGCAAGCGACACTGACAGTCACTATAGTCGATACAGTGAGCGCAACTAGAACTCCTATAAGAACATGTATGACAACGCGTATGTTCTTCTTCGGGAAAAGTCGCCGATAGAGCGCCAAGATGGCAAGTTTAGGTATGTTGACGCTGCCGAAGTACAGAGTCGATATTGCGACAAGATACTTGCCCCATATCGTCACTTTGGTGGGATCGGTCTGTAACAAGTACTGTATATGGTAACCGACTCCAGCATGCTTGACAGAACCTACATGATTCAGCACTTTTGTTCAGATACGAGACGACACTCGAAGAAGAGGCCATATTTACCAACTGCAAGACCGGCCATCCCCAATTGCAGAACCAGTGAAGTCAGAACCACAATGTCGTCCAGTCCCCATGGTCCCTCTACTAGATACCGTGCGAGGTATCGTAGTGCAACACAACATATCTGGATGGGAACAAATATCGCGGTGAAGATTGTCAGTTTGGCTCCAGTGTATTCAGGGCTGTAGTCAGGCATCGGCGCTGGACTCGGACCGGTGACCATTGTGCAATATGATGGGTAGTTATGAGCGTTTCATGGAAAATTGGGACTGAGCCCGAAGGAAAATGAGAACAGGGGAACAACTGGTATTCAACGGCCTTTGTACAGTTACGGCGTGGAACATCGAAACAGTACAGAGTATAGTAACGCTAAAAGCATTCAAGGCAAGATTGTGGCATGGCTCAACAAAGCGTTGGAGCTAGGGAATGCAGCAATAGTAGCATTGCATACCTAGCCTTACAAAATGTATCGTTGCACGCAAGGTCCTCGCAAAAGTCGTTTTCAGCTGACATTGGCCATGGTGTGCTTGCTGCCATGCCCTGTAGCCCTCAGAAGTCCGCCCTCAGCCCCCGGGCGGAAGTCAATGAACGGTCTTCGTATAGAGCGATATTATCGCTTCTCTTCCCTGAATTCATGCTAGTGCCAGGGGCTTGGATGCGTCCGATATTGGCCTGATGGGTTCATAAAGTACTTACATATGGGCTATTGGGGTGGCATGAGGGAAGAAGAAGCTAAGGTACAGTAAGGCAAGTGTCCAAGCTAAATTTACGGAAGGAAGGGCCGGGACGGACGCCTTGGCGCCTAATTATATACTGCGTAAAATTACAGTACGAAGTAATCCGAAAAAAGGTCTTAAGGTACCATTGTGCCATTCTGCCACACAAGGCTAATCAGTGGTGGGAGAAGACCATCGCTAGGTACCTGAAAATCGCACGTATAAGGTAAGGTAGGTAATTCGTTCATGCATGTGATGTGTCTCAATAACGCACCAGTTATGAACGGCAGTTGCTGGGCCACCGGCTGGCAGGAAAAGAAGAAGGCCCCATCGATGATGCTTGACATTGGTTGGTTCCTCCAAGGTGTTCTACCATCACGGCTATCTTGTAGCACCGAAGATCACCAGATTTCGTATTACACTGCAACTCAAGGTACGGAATCAATGCAAGCTATAAGGGACGTGCGTCAGTACATAGCCCATTACATGACATGGTCTCGTCAAACTTGATGCCCTATTCAGTGTTAAAGTCCGGAGAGGGTGCTGCCATAACATGGTCTGTTTACCATCCTCGCCGCTTATTAGTGCGTGCGTATGCCTTTGATACGGTGCTTTGGGAACTGCAGGCAGCCGTCAAACAAAGCAGCGGTGTAACCTTTTTTCAACTGGCTTCGCTTTCAGAGACGTCTACCAATTTCAGGCGGTAACACTCAGATCACAATTAGTAGACTGCACCGACTATATCAGTTACTGCAGGATGCCCTCGGTACCTAATTAATGCAACCTTTAGACGGCAAGTCAACGTTACTATTTTCGAAACCCTCCGCACATCGCAATCTAGCGTTTGCGCGGGTTTCTCTCTTCACATCCATAATTCAGTCTAAACATCAATGTCGCTCTTGCTAATCTTTCAATATAGTTGCTACTGGACTATTCAGAAGGGATCGCCCTGACCGTTACATCGATGTCCAAAGAGAAAGAAGGCTACTTACGTGAGCCAGAGAGCCTGAGCCGAGATAAATCAGAGGAGAGACAAGCAACGCCGGCCTCAGCTCCAGACACCGTTCCGAATGGAGGTTTGGTAGCCTGGGTTCAAGTGGCTGGAGCGTTCTGCATTTTTTTCAATACTTGGTAAATTTCCCGTGCCCCGATTTATGAGGTGAAGAGCACGACTAACAGGTCTTTTTATTCTCAGGGGAGTGGTGAACATGTATGGGGTATATCAGACGTTCTACCAGACCAACTTTCTGAGATCAGAATCTGCTTCAAACATTTCATGGATTGGCTCTCTTCAGTCTTTTCTCCTTCTGTTTGTTGGTGCCATGACAGGAATCGTCTATGATGCAGGCTATCTACGATCCTTGCTCTGGTTAGGAGCTGGCCTGTCGATCTTTGGTATGATGGTGACCAGTATCTGCAAAACCTACTGGCAAGTTCTTCTGGCCCAAGGTATCGTGGTTGGGTGCGGATTCGGCCTTCTCTTCGTGCCAAGTCTAGCTGTTGTATCCCAGTACTTCAGCACCAAGAAAGCCTTCGCAACCGGGGTTGCGTCTACTGGGAGTAGTTTAGGTCAGTAGCATGATGCCAGATCCTTCATTGATACATCTGACATTTTTGTACATAGGTGGTGTCATCTATCCTATCGTCTTCGCTCAGTTAGAGCCTCGCGTAGGCTTTGCCTGGGCCACTCGTGCGATAGCTTTCATTATGCTTGGTACATCAGCCGTGTTTCTATTGAGCATGCGGCAAAGGTTCCCGCCATCTACGCGTCGTGAGATCCTCGATGTCAAGGCACTTAGGGACTTGCCATTCTTGATGTACAGTCTTGGGCTGTTCTTCGGTTTCATGGGCATTTACATTGCCTTCTTCTACGTGCAACTCTATGCGACTACACAGTGCAACACCAATATCAGCCTCGCGTTCTACCTTCTTCCGATCATCAATGCGACCTCAACGTTCGGTCGTCTTCTACCTAACTTCTTTGCCGACAAAATTGGTCCGCTCAACACGCAAATTCCATTTGCTTTCGTTACCGCACTTCTGTGTTACTGCTGGATTGCCGTCAAAACCACTTCGAGCCTAATAATACTTTGCGCTTTATATGGTTTCTTTTGTGGCTCATTTGTTTCGCTCCCTGGACCTACTGTCGTTACCTTGTCGCCCAATCTGGGAGCAATCGGAACACGAATCGGTATGGCCACCGCGATAGCCGGTGCTGGACTGTTGATTGGTAGTCCCATCGCTGGGGCCATTTTGCAGGCCCGAAGTGGCTGGCTAGGCTTGAAGGTATGGTGCGGTGTCCTTCTTACGGTCTCGGGGCTGTGCATGTTGAGTGCACGTATAATCAAAACTGGTCTGACGTTGAGTATAAAGGCTTAAATTGCTAGATTACAATCCATGGTGATGCACAAGCTCTAGATATGTGGATGGATGTATTTAGATACTAAGATTAGATAATAGATGAGTATCAAGAACATTGATTTAGAGTCGTCTGTGAGGTCGCAAGTCGCGAGTACCATGTTTGGTTTGTTACTTGGGTAACATTGGAAGGACTCGCGTACCATACCTTTGAAACGAGGCGGCTGGCTGGGGGCTGTAACAGAATTAATGTAACTAAGGTAGCTTGTTCGCTGTCATTGAATCCTTCCAAAGTATCAGGCCTATCCACATTGCCATACTTGGATAAGGTAGTCCATACCTTGACGACCCATCCCCATCTCTCCCGATCTATTGTCAAAGATGATTTTCACTTCAGAGACAATACCGATCCCTTCTGCTGACGTGGTGTCGTGGATATTCTCGGACCCCAAAGTCGACCAGAGCAAGGCTGTAGGTTTTTTATCAAATCCTTTTCGTTGGGTCTTTAATTTTTACGGGTCTGACCCGCCTCGTAGATTTGCATCGATGCCAATGACCCTAGCAGAGCTCTCTCAGCGGAAGATATACGTATCTTAGTTCGAAAGCTGTCACATGGTCTACGGCTTGCGGGATTGCAGAAGGGCGATTGCGTTTGTTTACACATGTTCAATGATGTTGGTGCCAAGCTTCATTTTAGCTGTCTACGGTGCATCTATTTTTCTTAATACGTACTGCTAGGTATACTTTACCGTCCTTTTCCTGGGTATCATCGCCGCTGGAGGCGTGTTTACCGGCGCAAACCCATCATACACGGTGGCCGAATTGGAACATCACTTCAAAATCTCAAACGCAAAGTTCTTCGTCACCGAGCCCACAACTGCTAAGAATGTCCGGAAAGCTGCACAAGCATGTGGCATCACGAAACCTAGTGTCTGGCTTTTCGATGAACACCTCAAGGCATCCATAAGCGGCTATTCTTCCTGGCGAGAACTCTTGATACATGGAGAGGCCGACTGGATTCGTTTCAACGACGAAAATACTGCCAAAAATACCACTGCCGCCCTGTTATTCAGCAGTGGAACGACAGGACTACCAAAAGCCGTCATGATCTCTCATCAAAACCTTGTGGCCCAGCATACTATGTTCCTAGGGCGAAATAAAAGGCCTTACGAAGTAGGTAGCTGTCCTTTACATGTCAACCTTGAGCGAATAGAGAAGTACTCACTGCTGAGACAGGTGTCACAATTACTGTTCACCCCCCAATTCCATGTCGGATCGCTGCCGTTCAGTCATCTCGCGATGCTGAAAGAGGGTTTCAAAACGTACCATTCGAGGCGGTTTGAGCTTGAATTGTATCTTCGCAGTGTCGAGCAGTATAAAATAACAGACATCTTGATTGTGGCGGCCGCGCTCCAGGTGGTTGTTAGATCGCCGCTTGCAAACGCCAAAACTTTTCAAAGTATTAGAAACGTCTTAACGTCCGGTTCGCCCGTGGCCCTAAGCACACAAGAAGCCTTCAGAGGCTATTTGCCACCGGGCACACCAGTGACACAAATATTTGGGATGACTGAGATGACTGGCTATAGCTGCGCATTGTTGTGGCCCGAGGATGATCATACTAATAGCGTAGGGAAGCTGTTGCCCAACCTTTCTGCAAGGTATGTATGCCTTATCATACGTTTCAGGACGATTTTACTGAGATTATGTCGGGACTATTAGACTGGTCGATGATAGCGAAAACGTTGTAGCGACGTATGGCACACCAGGAGAGTTCTGCTTACGAGGCCCAAGCATAACAAGAGGTTACTACAACAATCCTAAGGCGACAAGAGACTCTTTTGATTCGGACGGCTTCTTGCACACCGGTGACATGTGCGTCTGTGATGAAAACACTAAGAAATGGTACATCGTTGGTAGGAAAAAGGTACGTGCGACCAATTTAATATTCCATAGAGCGAGGATTTCTAATCGGAGCGGTTCACACAGGAACTCATCAAAGTGCGGGCCTTTCAGGTCGCTCCAGCGGAGCTTGAATCCATACTTCTCGAGCATCCTGGGATAGCTGAAGCTGTAGTGGTTGGAGTCAGCGACGAGAAAAGCGGCAGCGAGCTTCCGAGGGCTTACATAGTACCTCAGAAAGATACAACAGCCAGATTAACGCCAGAAGATGTGCAGCAACTGATTGCCGATCGCCTAGCATCCTATAAGAGACTTACAGGTGGAGTCAAATTCCTTGAGGCCATCCCGAGGAACGCCATTGGCAAACCGTTGAGAGCACTTCTCATAAAGCAAGCTGTTCTCGAAATGCAGCGAGAGTCAAAACTTTGACGAAGCTTAGGAATTCCTTTAGCTCTGTTTGAATGCGCAAGGGATTCTCGTGCTCAGTCTTTGTTGGCTTTTAATGTTAGGTTTAGCATTTTCCCAAGAGATCTTGTGCTTAGCACATCCAGATTGCTCGTGGGATATTATCGCCAAACTTGTAGTACACAAAGTTCCAAACGATGATAACGACATGGAAAGAAACAGGGAACAGTACTGTTACCCTTGTGGCTAGTAATTTCCGCTCCGCGCCCTATTCTATATAGGGCTGGGCTTAGGGGATTCAGAGTTTCCATCTCGTTCCTCCCTTCGTAGCTTCCTACAGTAGTTCAATCAAAATACACAATCTATATGCTCCAATGTTGGAAATAGGGGAGATGGTAATCTCCGCCTTCATAGGGCTGGTAGGGCTGGGGCCCGCCAGTAGAGTTTTCACCTTCCACCTCCTAGATAGCCTCCTAACAGCAACAACCAAAATGTCAATATGCCCCCATATGACCTCGTATTCCAATAACCAATGGTCCCATTGGGTTGTCGTCTCGCAATTGTTACAACGGAATGCGCTACTACACATCTGCGCGATTCAGCTTCACAATGTTCCAGCCTAGCGGAGCCGAGTTGTCCAGATTGTCAAGTAGTAGGATTCGAGATGCGAGTGATTTATCTATTTTGAACCATTTCCGGGCGGAAGACCTAGCTGATGGACGGACGATATCTCGGGTAGGATACGTTAACATGTCAGGAAATCAAAAGCGAAAGATTAGAGTGGAATATTCCATTTTCGTCAAGTTGGTGATATGTTGAAACTACGAATGACGATCGAATCTGGACTCAAAAATTAGTACAAGTCACCCCAGCCATCATTTTATATCTATTTTCACGTCACAACCTCGCGACTATACAAGCAAGTTCGGTGGTGGACAACAAACCTCTTCACTGCTCAAGCTCACCACGATTGGCATCTAAGACGAGTCGATACAATTTGCACCATGTCATTGCTCAACACTAGTGTCGAAGGCAAAGCTTTCCTCGCACCTTCCTCTTCTCGTAGGAACTTACTCGATAATTGATGTCCAAATGGCCGACTTCGTCTCGCAACGATTAGGAAAGTCATGCTATGGTGGCCCTGATCGCACAATATATGCCAGCAGCCGGGAGACTTACGCAGCCACCAACCGACTCAAAGTCTGCAATAATGCCGGGTCGGTGAGCTCGCATATGAGGTAACACCACACGGATGAGGTTGAGTTGGCCGGAAACGTTCGTGTTGAACTGGGCTTGAGTTTCTGAGGCGCTTACAATTGTGGGTTAGATCGGATGTATCGAACGAGCTGCAAGCCATGCTTGCTCTCGTCGGCTCTGCGGACTTGGCAGAATTCAGCGTTGAAAACAGAATGTCACTACGACCGACGATCTGTATTGCCTCCTCGACCATCTTCTGCAACTGCTCGTAGCCAGAGAGCACACCAAGAGCTATTTCGGATCTCCCCTGTGACTTCAGATTCTCTAGTTTGGAACTATTGCGCACGGTAGCAACCGCATTTGTCACCTCGCTCCAACTCTACCAGAGCGATTTCGTGGCCGAAATCAGTTGAGCACCTGTTGATCAGGTACACTTTCGAAGATATATCACCGCCTTATGACTATAGGGTCCTACTTCTGTCTACACTAGTAACCGAGTCTCAAAGCTCTAAAGCAATAGTGGACCATTTGAGAGTGTGGTGTAGAAGCTTATGGCTCTCCGCAGCTACGGATGGACTTCGGCCTTGGAGATCTGTATTTTGCCGCAACAGGATTTATGTGATCGGCTCCAACATAGCTTGTCTCAGACTAGAGTCCGTCCGACTATGAGCGTAGAACCGTATAGCTACCAAGCAGCGTTCCGCATAGAGCACGCCATCTCGGTGTGGGCTTTGTCACTACAACATCCGGTTCACATTGCTTCTTCGAGAGCCATAGCAGCAAGCGGGGCATGCAGCGGCCCGGACCTAGATAATCTCTAGCAGCTTAGACCCGGCTGAGCACATCCGGTCTTTCGGAATATCATATGTATGGAAACAATGCATCTGAATCTTGGTAGTGAGAGTCGACGGTACTTGGTTGGGGGTTCTTAAAGATTCCAACCTGTTGGTGGACTGGCAGAGCATACGGTGATTCCCGCTACGACTACCCACTATTCCCTCGCACATCAAATGGGAGACCGGCATAGTCATAAATCGCAATAGAAAGGGGTTCGCCATCTCGGATTAGCCATTCCCCAGGTCAGCCGACAAGTTTGTAAAGAGGTTTCATAGACTTATGCCGAAATGGATTACTTACTTCTCAATCGATCTCGCTCAGCCTCAGTAGCGCCTAGGGAAGTTTTAAACAACAAAACCCTGGGACTCCACGTATGCCAAATAAACTATATTAAGAACATCGAAGGCAGATACACGAGCGCCGGAATAAAAAGACCGTGGCCGACCCATACGACTTCGGGAAGGGTGCATTTAAGGCCCAGTCTAAGAGAAGAATAGGCTTTCTGAAGCATTGATTGTTCGTGATGCCTAATTACAATCAAGTTCTCGGGTTGATGAAACGTCCCAACACCGGCTTTGTATGACTGATTAACATCGTCGCTACATAGTGGATAGGTGGAAGTCGAATAGACTAGTCAGCCAAGTTTACCTCGCGGGTAGCAACTGCGGCTCAGGGAAAAGCGCGACCACGAAGATGCGACAAAGTCATCAGACCCTGACCATGTTTTAGTCAGTTCTGTTCAAGAACTGCTGTGTCGTTGGCTGTATGCGTACTCTCACAAGTCGCGCGGTGGTTTAAGTGAATTCAGTTAGCTTGGCAACCTACCTTGATGCACGTTCCCATTATCCCATGCATCCATGCTCGTACATGTTGAGAGCAAGAACCCAGGGATTGACTGTAACCAGAAAGTGGGTATTGAACCATCCGATAAAAAGACCAAGGGACACGTGTTTGGCAGACAGGTAAGGCAACTCCAGGAGCCGACGATAGGCTAGACCTCACCAGCAGACCAAACAGACAAGACCATGGCCAGTAGGAAGGACTCTCGAGAACTCTCGACCACGACATAGGGAAAATCTTGAGATATCCCTCTTGGAACGAAGGTGGGAAAATAGGAAAAGAGGTGCAAAATCCCATAAAACGATATTATGGTCTCTAATCGGTAGCAGATAGAGTTGAGAACCCTATTGCATGCGTGCAGACGTCATAACTTATTAGACCCGCTTAATATAGTAGGGCGGTTTAGGTGGCTAAGAGAACTGTTGAAGGTTCTAGAGAGAAGGTAGGTATCCGTGTTGGCTGCGACAGAAGCAGCGTCAGCGCGAACTTTCTTCGCTTTCGGATCTCTCCAAATGATATGATTTGCAGTTCTCACTTGATTGGAATGCACCTATTCAGTCATGCGGAAGAACGTATCAGAAAGTGACACCGAATGCCGTCAACCACTTATGTTACTCATCGATGACTTCGCCGCGGTTATACAGGTTGGACCAAGTAGCTTACTTATATCATCTAATATAGCCTTTCTACCCACTACTCATGCTTTCGCCCTTGCTACATTCGGATGTAGAGGAGAATTCACGAACTTTTGAGGAAGGACACCAATACCTCTTGATTTGATATTCAATATTTTGCAATGTCAGATATCACCTACAATACAACAGCTGTCCCGCCCGCATTTTACTCTTTTGAAGACGCCCTGTCTTCCGCCACCGCGTATAGCATCCCCTCCAACACTTCGAAAGGCCTATTGGAGCTTTACCCGTACGGCTGCATCACTGACCGTGGTATCTTGAATTGTACAGAGGCGTGTCAAGATGTTAACCAAATCTTCTCATCGGCCCAGACGCTGCAGAACTGTATAGTGTTTCCCCAGATATCTTCTCTTCTAGCCAATGGCTCTCTCACCAAGGAAGCTCGTGCCATTGCCATCAAAGCTGGGATAGATGAAGACAGCTACAACATGTCTGATACGATCTTCAAGACCACTACTGGTTGCCTACAAGGGTGGTGTCATCAAATCAACAATTGTGACAGAGTCCATAGCAAACTTGAACGGTGTTATGATGACGTGTACGGCAAGCGCTATTGCTTCCTGGACCTATGTCCCTACGCCGCATTTCTGGTGAACGCCGAGGTAGGGGGAATTGGGGTAAGACTTCTGGTCAATGCCATGCAAGATCGCCGGCTTACCCTCTTTCTCATTAGATATACATATCATATTGGATGCAAAGCGCTATTGCGTTGGTCGTCCAGCTTATGTTCAGAATATTCACGTCGTGGACATACTATATCGCTCTAGTCTTTTTCGGACCATGGGGTGCTAGTCGAGCGAAGTCGAAGGCCCGAGAAGCCCAGGAAAAAGCCAGAGATCATCTGCCGAAATTGACTTTCGCAACAGTTGAATTCCAAAAAGCACAGTGCTTCTTCGTGATAGCCGTGCAAATCGCAGCGCAGATCGTCTTATCTTCTGGTCAATGGGATGCAAGTGAGTAGTGAAGCAACTCGAATATATTCCAACCCTACTAATGAAGGCTGTGTTGAAGCTAATATCCAAGAATATCGACTCAACTATAATTTTCTTAGTGTTGTGTCTTTGGGTGGTATATTACCAATCATCTACACCCTAGCTTTCTTGCATATCGCAAAAAAAAGGTCTTGGTATATTTTCACTCTTACCCTCTTAGCCATTGCAGTGTCTGTTGCCACGCTTGTTAGGACCTCCAATTTCAATAATCCTAATATGGATGAGCTCCTGAATAAGGAGCATTCCATTCCGAATTGTGGCATTAGAGATCCGACTATGTTTTGCTCTTACGAAATCTCGTGGGACTTCTCGATCAAAACTATGGCCTTAGGTCCTTACCCAGGAGCAGGAGCTACGTTAGTAATCTCTTTACTGGTCTTTGGCCTACTGTGCCTGGATCAAATTAGAATCCATCGTCTACCGGCATTTCAGAGAATTTTGACACAATGTACATGGCTTTCCAGAGAGCCAGATTACGCTGAGCTAAATCACCAGAAGAAGGGTCGCAGAAGACCCTTTCAGGTATTGCTCTGGGTTTTATATTTTGCAGTCTGGGCGCTTTACATTTTCGTATTCGCAGCATACTTTTCCCTTCTGCGATTAATGCCCATGAGCACAGCTTGGACTTTCGGACAGATTGTTGCAATCACAGTCTGGGTTCCCGTGCTGTTCGAGTACGGCAACCTTGAAGTTTGTAAGTGCTCTCTAGAGTCAAAAACCGTATTACCAAGTTGGCAAGAACTGGGTTCGTTTCAAGTCTTGGGCTAAAGGCTAATATTTTCACTAAAGGTGGCATGGAGAAAGGTTCGGAATACCGCTACGCGTGGCCATACAAGCTTGTGAAAGTTGAGGGCCAGGAAGGAGATTGCGGCACAGAGAACGTAGTAGAAGGACATGGGAGTCCTTCATTGCCAACTACGAGGCATGACTCGGTAGGAGGAACGTTATCATCTGAGGTTTCGGGCGGATCAGAAGCTCCGGATGAGGATGCAGAGAAGGGCTACTTTCTCAAGCCTCTCGCTGAGGATCCCGTCAAACCCAAAACTAAGGAGGAGAAAGCCAAGGAAAAAGCGAAGAAGAAGAAGTATATCGGCGATGACGTGATTACGGATTTTCTTCAAGACCCGCTTACCACCATACTGTATGGATCTCGTAGACACGACTGAGGATTTTCGGCCGTCTCGTCTACCGTTGAACTTAACTTTTGAAAGCCGGCGATCCGATGTCTCGAGGTTTCTTTTTGAGTTACACTCGATGGCCGGATGAACAGAGGAGCGGACGGCTAGACTGAATACATGAGACCTGGACAATTGAATACCATTTCACTAAACGGAAAGCACGGCGACATGAGCAGGCGATTTGTTTCTTTGGAATTTGAAATTCGAAATTCGAAATTCGCATCCTAGGTAATCGACAATCCAGAAGAACGCCGATATGAACAGGAAACTGGGAATCTGGACTGATGGCAACCATGCTCCTACATTGAAAGAGCGGCCAGATGGTTGCGACTTGGCAACTTGACAATTCTGGATTCTGTCCTGTTTGCCAATGCACGAATGGCGAACCAACTTGGCGACTTGACGGATTGGAAATGCTGGACCCCCTCTATCCCTAGACGAAAAATAAGGCCAGATATTCAACGGCGTATTGGCTGACAACCCGGACTTCTTCCGAAATTCTTTTTTAGTTTAATCTGGTATAGTAAGGCCGATCTAGCGAGTTAACGACTTGTCAACTGAAAATTCCTCACCCCCAAAAATTACCAGATAACCATGCGATTTGTTGACGACTTCCCAACCTAGATTTCTCTGCATGTCCCTTTCTCCATGACTATAGCATCTACAGTAACGACAAGCCGATATACCGACTCTCCGACTTCTCAGTCCCGGAGCTCTTCCCAAGTCCTGAATCAGAATTTCCAAAGGGATAAACTCAGTCAAGAGGCCAAAAAAGACTCCTAGGGACTTCATTGATTCGACCTTGTCCCCGAATTCTCCCACGCCCCTCCTCGTCACGACTAAATAGCAAAAGATAATCGGGCCAGCTCAATGACTCAATCCACTACCCCCATTCTCACTCAATCAAAAACCCGATACACCTTTTTAACTTCCCCCCCTTCACATCCCCAACCCCCCCCCCAACAACGCACAAATATCACACTTCCAACCCACACCAGCTGGCTAGCCTCTCTCCAACCTCAGCCTTTAGCCCCATTCCCAAAACTACTCTCATTCAAGTGTAGCTACCTAATACCATTATGCCTCCACACTTTTCCAACAAAACAGCCAACGCGATTTGCGGTTTTACCTATGGTCCTGTTAATAGCCACCACCCACAACCCACACGCTTGAAACAGACCATACCACCCCCCCCTGGCATCTCCCCTTTCAGTTTCTCCCACATATCCAACAAACCCAAAACCCCAAACCACGAACCCAACCCAAAAAATCCACAACCACCACACCACACCACACCACCAACCCCCTTTCTACCTGGCTCTAAAGCCCCAAGACCACCACTACCACAGCGGAAATGCCGTACAACACTTGCACGCTTCATACATGAGCTATAGGAACCGATACCCCACTGCCGACGAAGAAACTGGTGGAGATGGAGAGAGTTGTGGGACATTTCAACACCGAAAGGGGACTGTGTGGGGGTCTGGTTGGGGCATAGGCGAAAAGCGGGACCTTTACTGAGGCTACCTCAGACTCCCGCCCGCGGGGGGGGGGGGGGGGGGGGGGGTTTTTGACCGGGGGGCGAAGG
>JAABUI010000497.1_pt1 | contig 29075 bp, 29 predicted proteins | sample 5559111 | NCBI WGS metagenome assembly JAABUI01 (sample SAMN10711870, study PRJNA513365) | rock metagenome | isolation source: Antarctica rocks | place: Antarctica: Victoria Land, Buttleship Promontory | reverse complement strand
GCGGTCGAGCGCGCAGTCGCCCGGCGCGAGGGGCGGCCGCTGGCGTTCCTGGACCTCGCCCTCCCGCGCGATGTGGACCCGGTCGTGCGCGCCCTGCCCGGTGTGACGCTCGTCGACCTCGCCTCGCTGCAGGAGGTGCTCGCGACGACGAGCGCCGGTGCGGGCGTCGAGGCGGCCAGGGCGATCGTGAGCGCGGAGGTCGGGGAGTTCCTGACGTCGCAGCAGGCGAGCCGGGTGGCGCCGACGGTCGTCGCGCTGCGCAGCCGGGCCGACGAGGTCGTCACCGCCGAGATCGCCCGCCTTGCCAGCCGACTTCCGCAGCTCGGCGAGCGCGAGCGGACCGAGGTCGAGCAGGCCGTGCGCCGGGTCGTCCAGACGCTGCTGCACATGCCGACCGTCCGGGTCAAGGAGCTCACCGAGGCGCCAGAGGGCCTGTCGTACGCCGACGCGCTGCGTGAGCTGTTCGGGCTGGACCGCAATGCCCCCGCAGCCGTCACGGTCACGCCCCTGTCGCTGGAGGGGCCGTGAGCGCCCTGCGGCTCGGGACGCGGGCCTCCGCGTTGGCCCTGGCGCAGTCCGGGCACGTCGCGGACAGTCTGCGGGCGCTCGGGTACGACGTCGAGCTGGTGCACATCACGACCAGGGGGGACGCGTCGGCGGCCGCGATCACCCAGCTGGGCGGCACCGGGGTGTTCGTGACTGCGCTGCGCGACGCGCTGCTCGCCGACCAGGTCGACCTCGCGGTGCACTCCTACAAGGACCTGCCGACCGCCGTGGCCGACGGCCTGGTCATCGCCGCCGTACCGCCCCGGCAGGACGCCCGGGACGTCCTGGTGGCCCGGGACGGCCTGACCCTCGGCGAGCTGCCGACGGGCGCGACGGTCGGCACCGGCTCACCCCGCCGTACGGCGCAGCTGCGGGCCCTCGGGCTCGGGCTGTCGGTCGTGCCGGTGCGTGGCAACGTCGACACCAGGGTCCGCAAGGTGGCTGCCGGGCAGCTGGACGCGGTCGTGCTCGCGCGCGCCGGACTGGCCCGGCTGGGCCGTCTGGCCGAGGTCACCGAGGTGCTCGACCCCCTGCAGATCCTGCCCGCCCCGGCTCAGGGCGCCCTGGCGGTCGAGTGCAGACTCGGTCCGCTGGTGGACGACCTCGCGGTCCTGGACCACGCCGAGAGCCGTACGACGGTGGACGCCGAACGCGCCCTGCTGGCCTTCCTGGAGGCCGGGTGCAGCGCCCCGGTCGGGGCCCTGGCGGAGGTCGCCGAGGGCGACGACGGCGACGAGGTCTTCCTGCGTGGCCTGGTGGCCGCCCTCGACGGAACAGACGCGGTACGCCTCTCGGCGACCGGTCCGACGTCCGACGCACCGGGGGTGGGACGCCGGCTCGCCGCCGAGCTGCTCGACCTCGGGGCGGCGGACCTGATGGGAGATTCACGATGAGCCCGACCCGCGCTAAGAAGCCCGCCGGACAGGTGGCCCTCGTCGGGGCCGGTACCGGTGACCCGGGGTTGTTGGCCGTCCGGGCCACCGAGCTGCTCGGCGCCGCCGACCTCGTGGTCGCCGACGAGCGCTGCTCCGAGGCCGTTCTCGCCTTGGCCCGCTCCGGCGCCGAGCTCGTGCGGGTACCCGCCGGCGAGCTGCAGGGCACCGTGCTGGTCGCCGCCGCCCGGGAGGGCCGCGCCGTCGTACGCCTGCTGCCCGGGGACCCGTTCCTGGCCGAGGACGGCGCCCGGGAGGCCGAGGCGGTCCTGCGGGCCAAGCAGCGCCTGGAGGTGGTGCCGGGCCTGCCGGCGGCCGTCGCGGTCCCGGCGTACGCCGGGGTGGCCGTGGGCCTGCCGCGGACCGTCGCCCGGGTCGGGGACGGCTTGGACTGGCGCGGCGTCGCGGGTACGCCCGGTGCGCTGGTGCTGCTGTGCGCGGCGGCCGAGGTCGCCAAGTCCGCCGCTGCCCTCGTGGAGCACGGGCGGCGGCCCGACACGTCCGTGTCGGTGACCGTCGCGGGCACCACGGCCGAGCAGCGGACCGTGCTGACGACCCTGGACGCGGCCGAGACGGACGTGTCCGCCGCCGGACTGGTCGGGGAGGCGGTCGTCGTGGTCGGCAGCGCGGTCAAGAAGGCCGACAAGCTCGGCTGGTATGAGTCCCGGCCGCTCTACGGCTGGCGAGTGCTGGTGCCGCGGACCCGGGACCAGGCCGGCGTCCTGTCGGCGGCGCTGCGCTCCTACGGCGCCATCCCGGTGGAGGTGCCGACCATCGCCGTCGAGCCGCCCCGTACCCCCGCCCCGATGGAACGGGCCGTCAAGGGCCTGGTGACCGGCCGGTACATGTGGGTGGCCTTCACGTCCACCAACGCGGTCAAGGCGGTACGGGAGAAGCTCGAGGAGTTCGGGCTCGACGCCCGCGCGTTCGCCGGGGTCAAGGTGGCGGCCGTCGGGGACACGACCGCGCAGGCCCTGCGGGACTTCGGCATCCGGCCCGAGCTGGTGCCCTCCGGCGAGCAGTCGTCGGAGGGGCTGCTGCAGGACTGGGCGCCCCACGACGACGTCTTCGACCCGATCGACCGGGTGTTCCTCCCGCGCGCCGACATCGCCACCGACACCCTCGTCGCCGGCCTGAAGGAGCTGGGCTGGGCGGTCGACGACGTCACGGCCTACCGCACCGTGCGGGCCGCCCCGCCGCCCGCCGAGACGCGCGAGGCGCTCAAGGGCGGGGGGTTTGACGCGGTGCTGTTCACCTCGTCCTCGACCGTGCGCAACCTGGTCGGCATCGCCGGCAAGCCGCACGACTCGACCGTGCTGGCCTGCATCGGTCCGCAGACGGTCAAGACCGCCGCGGAGCTCGGGCTGCGCGTGGATGTCGTCGCCGCCAAGCCCGACGTCGCCTCGCTCGTGGAGGCGTTGGCCGACCATGCGGCCACCGTCCGTGCGAGCGGGGAGCTGCCGTCCGCAGCGCGCCGCAAGAAGGTCGCCAAGGCCGCCGCCAAGGCACCCGTCAAGCGATGAGCCTGGTCGTCCGGCCGCGCCGCCTGCGTCGTACGCCGGCGCTGCGGCGCCTCGTGGCCGACGTGCGGGTGAGCTCGGCCGACCTCGTCCTGCCCGTCTTCGTCAAGGAGGGGCTGACCGCGCCGGTCGCGATCCCCTCGATGCCGGGGGTCGTGCAGCACTCGCGGGACTCGGTGCTGCGGGCTGCTTGCGAGGCGGCTGCGGCCGGCATCGGCGGGCTGGTCGTGTTCGGGATCCCGTCGGTGAAGGACGCCCGCGGGTCGGGCGCGGACGACCCCGAGGGTGTCGTGCAGCTCGCGGTCGCCGACCTGGTGCGCGAGGTCGGCTCGGACCTCGTGGTCATGACCGACCTGTGCCTGGACGAGTACACCGACCACGGGCACTGCGGGCTGCTCACCCCCGACGGAGAGGTCGACAACGACAGCACCCTGGAGCGGTACGCGGCCGCAGCCGTGGCGCAGGCCCGCGCCGGCTCCCAGGTCGTCGCGCCCAGCGGGATGATGGACGGCCAGGTCGCCGCAATCCGCGCCGCCCTGGACGGCGAGGGCTGCACCGAGGTGCCGATCCTGGCCTACTCCGCCAAGTACGCCAGCGCCTTCTACGGCCCCTTCCGCGACGCCGCCGAGTGCGCACCGCAGTTCGGCGACCGGTCGGCCTACCAGCAGGACGCGGCCCGGCCCACCAGCGAGGGGGTGCGCGAGGCGCTGCTCGATATCGCCGAGGGCGCGGACGCTGTCATGGTCAAACCGGCCCTGGCCTATCTCGACGTGGTCCGCGCCGTCGCGGAGGCGGTGGACGTACCGGTCGCGGCGTACCAGGTGTCGGGGGAGTACGCCATGGTCGAGGCGGCAGCGGCGCACGGCTGGCTCGACCGCAGGCGGACCGTGCTGGAGACCCTCAACGGAATCCGGCGGGCCGGCGCGGGGATGGTGCTGACCTACTGGGCCACCGAGGCCGCCGGCTGGCTCGCCGAGGGCTGACCTGGCCGCGCCGGCAGAGCAGATGCAGGGTTGGATGGCAGCCATGAGCTACGACGACGAGGTGCCCGTCTCGCAGGCGCTGTTCGACCGGGCGCAGGCGGTCATCCCGGGTGGGGTGAACTCGCCGGTCCGCGCCTTCCGGGCGGTCGGGGGCACGCCGCGGTTCATGGTCAGCGGGAGGGGGCCCTACCTCACCGACGCCGACGGCCGCGAGTACGTCGACCTCGTCTGCTCGTGGGGTCCCTTGGTGCTGGGGCATGCGCACCCCGCCGTCGTCGAGGCGCTGCAGGCAGCGGCCACCCGCGGCACGTCCTACGGCACCCCGTCGCCTGGCGAGGTCGAGCTGGCCGAGGAGATCGTGTCCAGGGTCGGCCCGGTCGAGCAGGTGCGGCTGGTCAACTCCGGGACCGAGGCGACGATGAGCGCGGTGCGCCTGGCCCGCGGGTTCACCGGCCGCAGCAAGGTCGTGAAGTTCGCCGGCTGCTACCACGGGCACGTCGACGCGCTGCTCGCCAGCGCCGGCTCGGGCGTGGTGACCTTCGGGCTCCCGGACACCCCGGGGGTCACCGGTGTGACGACCGCGGACACGGTCGTGCTGCCCTACAACGACCTGGCGGCCGTGCGGATGGCCTTCGAGGAGCTCGGGGACCAGATCGCCTGCGTCATCACCGAGGCGGCTGCGGCCAACATGGGTGTGGTCGCGCCGCTGCCGGGCTTCAACCAGGGCCTGCGCGAGCTGTGCACGCAGTACGGCACCCTGCTCATCAGCGACGAGGTCATGACCGGCTTCCGGGTCAGCCGCGCCGGCTGGTACGGCCTGGAGGGGGTGCCCCCGGACCTGTTCACCTTCGGCAAGGTCATGGGTGGTGGCCTGCCGGCCGCGGCCTTTGGCGGCCGCGCCGACGTCATGGGCCGGCTCGCCCCGGCCGGCCCGGTCTACCAGGCGGGCACCCTGTCCGGGAACCCGCTCGCCGTCGCCGCCGGGCTGACCACGCTGCGCCACTGCACGGCCGAGGTCTACGACCACGTCGATGCGACCGCGGCGACCCTCGCCCGCCTGACCTCCGAGGCGCTGTCCGCCGAGGGGGTGGCACACCGCGTGAACACCGCGGGCAGCCTGTTCAGCGTCTTCTTCTGCGACCACGCGGTCGTGGACTACATGACGGCGTCCCGTCAGGCGGCCCACCGGTACGCCGCCTTCTTCCACTCGATGCTCCGGGAGGGCGTCTACCTGCCACCGTCGGCCTACGAGGCCTGGTTCGTCAGCGCCGCGCACGACGACGCTGCCCTCGAGCGGATCGCCGCCGCGCTGCCCCTCGCGGCCAGGGCCGCGGCCGGGGTCCGCGCGCCCGAGGTGCTCGCCCCCTCGACCGCGCAGGACCGGGCATGAGGACGACCGTGCACCTGCTCCGGCACGGCGAGGTGCACAACCCGGGCCATGTCCTGTACGGCCGGCTGCCCGGTTTCGGGCTCTCCGCGGACGGCCTGCGGATGGCGCACGCCGCGGCGGAGGCGCTGCGCGGCCGCGACGTCGTGGCAGTGGTCGCCTCACCGCTCCAACGGGCGCAGGAGACCGCAGCGCCGATCGCGGCGGTGTTCGACGTAGCCGTCGGGACCGACGAGCGGCTGCTGGAGAGCACGAACGTCTTCGAGGGCGCCCCGCTCGGCGTCGGCGACGGGGTGCTGAAGGACCCGAGGAACTGGCGGCACCTCGTCGACCCGTTCACGCCCAGCTGGGGAGAGCCCTACGCGGAGGTCGCGGCCCGCATGCTCGCCGCCGCGATGGCCGCCCGAGACCGCGCGCGCGGCCACGAGGCCGTCTGCGTCAGTCATCAGCTGCCGATCTGGACGGTTCGGCGTTTCGTCGAGGGTCGCCGCCTGTGGCACCGACCGGACCGCCGGCAGTGCGGGCTCGCCTCGCTCACGTCCCTGTCATGGGACGACGACGAGCTGGTCAGCGTCACCTACGCCGAGCCGGCCGGCGAGGCCGCGCGCCGCCCCGGCAAGGGCGCCTGACCCCCTCGTACCCGCACGATCGGGCAGCCGGAAGGCGGCCGTCGGGGCGATGCGGTCGACGGTATGGGCAGGTACGCCCGGCTGGTAGGCAGCCCAGGCCGCGATGCCCGACACTGGAGGGGTGAAGCGACGCGCCCTCCCGCTCGCCGCGGCCCTTCTTACCGCCGTCTCGGCCTGCACCGGGTCTGCTGGTACGACGGGCAACAGCGACGCCGGGCCGCAGCTGAAGACGCTTGGCGGCCTCGAGTCCGGCGTGTACGCGCCGGCGTCGCGACGGGCAGCGCCCCACCTGGCCGGGACGACGATCGACGGGCGCCCGCTGGACCTCGCCTCGATGCGCGGCAAGGTCGTCGTGGTCAACTTCTGGGCCTCCTGGTGCGCCCCCTGTCGGGCGGAGGCCCCGAACCTGAACAAGGTGTACGCCGACAGCAAGGCCTCCGGCGTCGAGTTCGTCGGCGTGGACATCAAGGACGACGACTCCGCCGCCCGCGCCTTCGACCGGGCCAAGGGCGTGGCCTACCCCTCGCTGTCGGACCAGTCGGGCCTGCTGCTGCTGATGTTCAGCGGGCAGGCGCCGCAGAGCCCGCCCACGACGTTGATCCTGGATCGGCAAGGTCGGGTGGCTGCCGGCTTCTACGGCTCAGCCCTCACCGAGGCCCAGCTGTCCGGGCCCGTACAGGTGCTGGCCCGCGAGACGGCCTGACGTGGGCGTCGCCGACACGTTCGTCGCGACCGTCACCGACGGTCCCCTGCTGTTCGCCCTGCCCGTCGCTGCTGCCGCAGGGCTGGTGTCGTTCCTGTCCCCGTGCGTGCTGCCGCTCGTGCCCGGCTACCTGTCCTACGTCACCGGTCTCACCGGCGCGGACCTGTCCGAACCAGTGCCCGTACGCCCGACGGCTGCGCAGCGCTCCGGCGCAGCGCCGGTCGACGCAGGGGACGTGCTGATCCAGGCGCCCGCCCTGCCGACCGTCACCGTGCGACGACCGCGTGGCCGCGTGCTGCTCGGTAGCGCATTGTTCGTCCTGGGCTTCAGCGCGGTGTTCATCAGCGAGGGGGCGCTGTTCGGCGGTCTGGGCGCAGCCCTGCTCCAGCACAGGGACGTCGTGGACCGCGTGCTCGGCGCGTTCACCGTCGTACTCGGGCTGGCGTTCCTGGGGCTGATCCCCGGGCTGCAGCGCGAGGTGCGGATCCACCGCCTACCGCGTGCGGGCCTGGCCGGAGCCCCGCTGCTGGGCGTGCTGTTCGGGGTCGGCTGGACCCCGTGCCTCGGACCGACCCTCGGCGCCGTTCAGACCCTGGCCTACACCCAGGCGAGCGCCGGACGCGGCGCGATCCTCACGGCGGCGTACTGCCTGGGGCTCGGGGTGCCGTTCGTGCTCACCGGCCTGGCGTTCCGGCGGGCCCTCGGCGCCTTCGCGGTCGTCAAGCGGCACTACGCCGTGGTCATGCGGGTCGGTGGCGTCCTGCTCGTGGTCGTCGGCCTGCTGCTCGTCAGCGGCCTGTGGGAGCAGCTCATGATCTCGCTGCGCGTTGCCGTTGCCGGCTACTCGACGTCGCTGTGACCACGACCCCCGTCACCGCGCCGCTCGAGGACGAGGCCACCCGGCTGTCCACCCAGCCCCGGGCCGTGGAGCCGCTCGAACCTGTGCGCCGGGGCGCGCCGCGACAGCCCTTCGCCCCGGTGCGCCGGGCCTGGCGACAGCTGACGAGCATGCGCACCGCGCTGCTGCTGCTGTTCCTGCTCGCGCTCGCCGCGGTGCCCGGCGGCTTCCTGCCGCAGCGCCGCATCAACCCGATCCGCGTCACGCAGTACATCACCGAGCACAAGACGCTGGGACCGCTGTTCGACAAGCTCTCCCTCTACGACGTGTTCAGCTCGGCCTGGTTCTCGGCGGTCTACCTGCTGCTGTTCGTCTCCCTGGTCGGCTGCCTCGGGCCGCGCATCCGGCTGCACGCGCGCGCCCTGCGTAGCACGCCCCCGAAGGCGCCCGCCACGTTGTCCCGGCTTCCGGTGTCGCAGCGCTGGGAGGCGGCCGACGGCGATGTGCTCGCCGCTGCTCAGCGCGCGCTGCGCGGGTGGCGCGTCGTTCGTCGTGACGGCGCCCTGTCGGCCGAGAAGGGCTACCTGCGCGAGACCGGCAACCTGGTGTTCCACGTCTCGCTCGTCGTGCTGCTCATCGGCATCGCGGTCGGCGCCTTCAGCGGCTTCAAGGGCACGGTGCTGGTCAAGGAGGGTGACGGGTTCGCCAACACCATCGCCAGCTACGACGACATCAACCCGGGTCGCCGCTTCGACGCCTCCTCGCTGGTGCCGTTGGCCTTCCGCCTCGAGGACTTCGTCGGTACCTACGGCTCGGACGGCAAGGCACTCACCTTTGACGCCCACGTTCGCTGGGCCTCCCGTCCCGGCGGCGGCATGACGCCGTACGACATCCGGGTGAACCATCCGCTGCACGTCGGGGCGGCGAAGGTCTACCTCGTCGGCCACGGCTACGCGCCGCAGGTCGTCGTGCGCGACGGCAAGGGCAACACGATCCCCTACACGGCGCCGTGCCTGCCGCAGACGCCCCAGTTCCTGTCCAACTGCGTCATCAAGGTGCCGGACGCGCTGCCGAACCAGCTGGGCTTCCAGGGCGTGTTCACCCCGACCACGGTGCTCGGCCCGACCGGGCGGGTCGGTTCTTCCGGGCCTGCCGCGGCCGACCCGGCGCTGACGCTCGTGGCCTACTCCGGTGACCTGCAGCTCGACGCGGGGGTCCCCCAGTCGGTGTACGAGCTCGACACCTCCCGGATGAAGCCCCTGGACGGTGGGCGCGCCGAGGCCCTTCGTCCGGGCCAGGTCCTGCGCCTGCCCGGGGGGGCCTCCTTGACCTACGTCGGCACCAAGGAGTGGGCGACGTTCCAGGTCACCCAGGACCCCGGCAAGGGCATCGCGCTGGGCGCGGCGATCGGCATGGTCGGCGGGTTGCTGCTCTCGCTGTTCGTGCGGCGTCGGCGGGTGTGGGTCCGGGTCGGCCCGGCAGGCGGGCAGGACGGTTCCCGACGTACCGTGGTCGAGGTCGGCGGCCTCGCCCGCACCGATCCCGAGGCGTTCGTGACCGAGTTCGACGAGCTCTGCGACCGCTTGCGCCTCCGCACCGCTGCACCGCCCGCCGCCGCACGATCCGCGACCAAGGAGTGACAGTGTCCGACCAGGGCCTGGCCCAGCTCAGCGACACCCTGCTGTTCGCGACCGTTGTCGTGTACGCCCTCGCCATGCTGGGCTTTGCCGGTGAGCAGGCGGCCCGCAGGGCCCGCCGCGCCGTCGGCGCCGTACCCGTCGCCGTGCCGACCGAGGCCCGCGTCCTGGTAGGTACGGGCGGTCCGCCGGTCCCGTCCCGCACCTCGCCCCCGCCGGTCGAGACCGCCGCACCGAGGTCGGCAGCCGGCCTGGTTGCGCTGTCGCTGACCTTGGTCGGGTGGGGCCTGCACGTCACGTCCCTGCTCACCCGCGGGTTCGCCGCCCACCGGGTGCCCTGGGGCAACATGTACGAGTTCTCCAGCGCCGCCGCGCTCACGGCTGTCACGGTCTTCCTCGTACTGGTCGCGCGCGGCCGGATCGACCGTTCGCTCGGCGCGTTCGTGATGCTTCCGGTCGTGCTCTACCTGGGCCTGGCCGGAACGGTGCTCTACACGGCCGCGGGCCCACTCGTACCGGCCCTCAACAGCTACTGGATCAAGATCCACGTCGCGGCAGCGGTCATCTCCTCGGGCGCGTTCCTGCTCTCCGGCGTCGTCGCGCTGCTCTACCTCACCCGTTCCCGGTACGACGCCCGGCTCGCCGCCGGACGGGCTGTGCGCTTCCCGCTGTCGGTCGGTGCGGCCCTGCCGCCGGCACCCTCGCTGGACCGGGTGTCGTACTCGATCATCGCCTTCGCCTTCCCCGTCTGGACGTTCGCCGTGATCGCCGGCGCGATCTGGGCCGAGTCGGCCTGGGGCCGGTACTGGGGCTGGGACCCCAAGGAGACCTGGTCGTTCATCACCTGGGTACTCTACGCCGGGTACCTGCACGCGCGCGCCACGGCCGGCTGGAAGGGCACCAAGGCCGCCTGGGTGGCGGTCGCCGCGGCCGGCGCCCTCATCGTCGACTACTACGTCGTGAACATCTTCGTGGTGGGCCTGCACTCCTACGCCTGACCGCCCCTGCCCCGCTGGCCGGGCCGTCCCCCTAAGGCCGCGAGTCCGGGGCGCTGCGGCCTTGTTTCCCGGCGATCATGGCGAAAGGCCCATGATCACCAGGGTGATCATGGGCTTTCTGCCTTGATCGGCGCGCTGGGAACGGGGACTGGCCGGCGCGGCGGGCAGGAGGCGTTGCGAGCGGGGGCGGGCAGGGCTGGCGGGTACGGCCGAGCGGGCAACGGGCGGGTGTGGCGGCCGTCGCGAGTGGGGGCGGCTCAGCTCAGTGGCGGCGCGTCGGGGTCCTGAGTGCGGCGCTCCTGCTCGGCACTACGGCGCTGCTGCTCGGCGCGGTCGCGCAGTTGGCGCATGAAGACAGCGTCGTCATCGGGGTTGGTCGCGACGGCGCGTCTCGGCCGGTCGTACTTCGTCGGGACGCCCGCGTTGCCCTTGTACGGCATCGAGCGGGCAGCCCCCTTAGGCCGGCCGAGCACGAGCCACAGGACGCTGCCGACGTCGGGCAGGACCAGCACGATCAGCAGCCAGAGCAGCTTGGGCAGTGAGCGGACCCGAGCCTCGTCGCTGATGATGCAGTCCGCGACGCAGAAGACCCACAGGACCAGCATGACCAGGCCGAGCGTCCCGTCGGCGAGCAGCACGTCGGCCCCCTCATCCCTGGCGTGCGGTGCACGTTAGCGGTCCGCTGCGCCCCGTGTTGCGTCGCCGGTCAGTGGGAGCGGCGGAACCTGCGGGCCAGGCCACGCCCGAGGAGCCCACGTTGGGCCGGGACCCGGCCGGCGGAGTCCCGCTGGGCCTGCGTCCTCAGCATGTCGGCGTGGTAGGCAGCAGCCTGGGCGTTCTGAAGCATGTACATGGTCTTCTCCGAAGATGTGCGGTGCAGAAACGTCCTCGTCCCTACGATAATTAGGGTACCCACCGTGTTGACCTAAGGAACAGTGAGATGGACGACACCGACCTGGAGCTGCTCTCGGCGTTGCAGCGCGACGCCCGGGCGTCGTTCGCCGACCTGGCCCGGACCGTCGGGCTCTCCGGACCGAGCGTGCACGACCGGGTCCGCAAGCTTGAGCGGGACGGTGTCCTGCGGGGCTACTCCGCCGATGTCGACCCCAAGGCGGTGGGACTCGCGGTCAGCGCGTTGGTCGGCGTGCAGCAGCGCGAGGGGGTCGAGCAGGACGACCTCGCGGCCAGCTTGGAGGAACTGCCGGAGGTCGAGGACTGCTGGTTCGTGGCCGGGGACGAGGCCTTCGTGGTCAAAGTGCGGGTGGCAGACGTCGATGCCCTGGAGCACACCCTCGGTGCGCTGCGCCGGCTGCCCGGGGTGAGCCGCACCCGGACCACGGTCGTGCTCTCGACCCGCTTCGAGGGCCGGCGTCGGGTGCCCGCCCACGAGCCCGGTACCGAGCGCCCGTGACAGCAGGCCGGTGGCCGGAACGGCCCGTGGGCGGCGGCCGGGCGGCGGCAGGGCAGCGCCCGCCCTGCGTCGTACGCTGAGGGCGTGCAGGAGCAGCCGGCCAGGCGACCGACGCCCGCCTTGCCGCGCGCTGCCGTCCTCTACAGCAGCGGTCGGATCGCCCTGTTCGTGCTGCTGGCGCTGCTGGTGAACCTGCTGACCGGCCTGAACGGTCTCCCGCTGCTGCTGGCGGCCGTGCTCGGCAGTGGCGTGCTGGGCCTGTTCCTGCTGAGCCGCCAGCGCGACGACCTGTCGGCCGCCCTGGTGGCCCGCCGCGAAGGACGGGTCGCACGCGACGCCGACCTGCGCCGCCGGCTCGCCGAGGACGACAGCGCCTGACCCAGTCCTGCCCGAGCTGGCGCCGGTCGCGGCATGGCTAGCCGTTCCGCCCCTGGTCACGGGTCGGCCGACGTGCCACTGTCCACCCATGGCCTCCTCGCCTGCGGGCGTCGCCGGCGTCTTCGACCGGGCCGCCGACACCTACGACGACGTCGGGGTCCCGTGGTTCCAGCCGATCGCGCAGGGCCTGGTCGACGAGCTGGCGGTGCAGCCGGGTGAGCGCGTGCTCGACGTGGGGTGCGGACGCGGTGCCGCGCTGCTGCCCCTCGGCCGGGCCGCGGGACCGACCGGACACGTGCTGGGAATCGACCTCGCTCCTCAGATGGTGGAGCGCACCGCGCGGGACGTCCGCGGGATGCCGCACGTCGAGGTCCGGGTCGCCGACGCCAGCGACCCAGGGCTCCTACCGTCGTCGTACGACGTGGTCGCGTCGTCGCTGGTGTTGTTCTTCCTGCCGGACCCGGGCGCGGCGGTCCGCGCGGGGACGGAGCTGCTGGTGGAGGGAGGCCGGTTGGGCGTGACGACCTTCGGCCCGCAGGACGAGCGGTGGAAGCAGGTCGACGCGGTGTTCACGCCCTACCTGCCGGCGACCATGCTCGACGCGCGGACCAGCGGGCTGCGCGGGCCGTTCTCCTGCGACGAGGGAGTTGCCCAACTGCTGCGGGACGGGGGCCTCGCCGAGGTCAGGACCACCCACCGCAGGGTCGAGGCCGTCTTCCGCGACACCGAGCACCTGCTGAGGTTCTCGTGGTCGCACGGCCAGCGCGCGATGTGGGAGGCGGTGCCCGAGCAGGAGCACGAGGCGGTACGCCGGCAGGTGGGCGAGGTCGTGCGGGAGCTGTGCCCCGCCTCGGGTCCGTTCTCCTTCACGCAGCAGGTGCGACACACGCTGGGCCGGCGCTGCTGAGGCCGCGCAGCGCGCGGCCCTTGGGTGTGGGGGGTGCGGGCTCAGCAGCTCAGACGCCGCGGCCATCAGTCCTGAAGCGGGCCGGCCCAGCGCCAGTCGCCGTGCGGGCCGAGGTACTCCACCCGCTGCACGTCGTCGTCGAGTTCGTCGGTCCCAGCCCAGGCGAGGGCCGCTGGGTGGTCGTCGAACTCACCCTCGGCGATGACGTCACCCATGCCGTTCAAGAACCGGTAGGCAGCCACGACGTCACGCTAGACCTGCTCAGGCCCGCTGGCCCCATGCGCAAGAGGCAGATCCGGACGTCAGATTCCGAGCGCAAAGCGGCGCAGGTCTGCGTACGAGCCGTTGAACAGGTCCTGGTCACCCGGCAGCACGCCGCTGTCGTTGTACTGCCAGATCGTCTGTCGCTGCCAGCCGCTCGGCATCGTGCCTGGGCTCCGGCAGTAGCAGGCGAGGAACAGCGGGTCGGAGGCGCTGATGTTCGGGCTGGCGGTGCAGGTGTTCCACCAGTCGCGGGTGCTGTAGATGATCGGGAAGCGGCCGGTCCGGGAGTGCACGGCGGCCGAGAAGTCTGCGACCCAGCGGCTCATCCGAGTCGGGCTCAGGCCGTAGCAGGTCTGGCCGTAGGGGTTGTACTCGATGTCGAGCATCGGCGGCAGGGTGACGCCGTCCGGGGACCAGCCGCCGCCGTGGGCGACGAAGTACGCGGCCTGCGTGGCGCCACCGGAGCGGTCGGGCAGCGCGAAGTGGTAGGCGCCGCGGACCAGGCCGGCCCGCCGTGACCCGTCGTACTGCTGGCGGAAGCGGGGGTTGGTGTAGCCGGTGCTCTCGGTGGCCTTGACGTAGGCGAAGCGGGCTCCGCGTCCATAGGCCGCCGGCCAGTCCACGTCGCCCTGGTAGGAGCTGACGTCCACGCCCTTCGGTGCCGGCCCGACCACCGGGGGGGCAGGAGCGACATGCGGCGGTACGGCTGGGCGGGTCGTCGTCGGCTTGGGGATGGCCGGTAGGACCGTGGCGCCAGGCCGGGGGGTTGCCGGTGCGGTCGTCCCCGCGGGAGGTGCGGGCAGGACGGGCGGCGCGGGTGTTCTTGGTCGGCGTCGGCGGCGCGGGTTTCGTCGTCGCGGCAGGCGTCGACCCCGGGCTGGAGGTGGCCGGGCGGGAGGTGGCCGGGCGGGAGGTGGCCCGGCTGGAGGTGGCCGGGCTGGAGGTGGCGCGGTCGGACTGCTGTGTACTCAGCTTGTCGACAGCCGCCGCGGGAGGTGGGTCGCAGTGCTCGTGCGAGCAGATCGTCGAACCGAGCCGTCGTCCTGAGGGTGGGTCACCGGTGGCAGGGGGGCGTGCGTCGACGAGGTGGACGAGGTGGTGGTCGACGGGAAGCTGAAGGTCGGCTGCGCCGGTGCCGGTGGGGCCTGTGCCGGAGCAGGAACGGCGGCGGCCACGGTCGGCGCGGGGGAGGGTGGACGGGAGTGCTGCGCGGGCGGCCCGGTCAGTGCCGCGGCCCGCGGAGCACTGAATCTCTCAGCGACAGGTGGGGACGCGCTGGCGGCGTACGCCGGCCCAGGTCGGGCCTGGCCTAGGACGGCTGCGCCGGCCACGGTCAGTGTCGTGGCCAGCGAGACGCCGATCGCCGCCGGCAACGCGCGTGTCCAGGACTGGTCGAACCACTGCAGCACGTCGGCGCTCCCTGCTCGTCGGCATCTCGACCGGGCCTGCCAGCACTATGCCCTTCTGGCCGGTCTGTCGGGCCGATTCGGCCGATTCGGCCGGTTCTGTCGGTCTGGGCACGTGCGGCCTCCGGTGGGGAGCCGTTAGAGCAGGGCGATCCCGAGCGCGAGCAGGACGCCGTACGCCAACTGGAGCCGGCCGGTCTGCTGGAGGACGGGGACGAGGTCGCGTCCCACCGCGCCGCCCCGGACGCGGCGCAGCGGGCCGACCGCCAGCGGGAGGGCGAGCAGCACCAGCAGCGCCCCGGGCCGGTAGGCCACGAGCGTGACAGCGAGGACGAACGGGACCACCAGCAGGGCGGCGTACAGCAGCCGACTGCGGGCGTCGCCGAGGCGCACCGCAAGCGTCTGCTTGCCGACGACCCGGTCGGTCGGGATGTCGCGCAGGTTGTTGGTGACCAGGATCGCGCAGGCCAGCGACCCGCTCGCCACCCCGCCGGCCAGGGCGAGCAGGGTGAGGTGCTCGACCTGCACGTAGGTCGTACCGAGCACGCCGACCAGGCCGAAGAAGACGAAGACGGAGATCTCTCCGAGCCCGCGGTAGCCGTACGGGTTCGTGCCGCCGGTGTAGCCCCAGGCGGCGGCGATGGCGAGCACGCCGACGATGAGCAGGAGCAGGGTGGTGAGCAAGGCGAGGACGAGGCCGGCGACGGCTGCAATCGCGAAGGCCGCCAGGGCCGCGGCCCTGACCGCTTCCGGTCGGGCGACGCCGGAGCCGACAAGCCGCAGCGGGCCGACCCGGTCGGCGTCCGTGCCGCGGATCCCGTCGCTGTAGTCGTTGGCGTAGTTGACGCCCACCTGCAGCGCGAGCGCCACGACCAGCGCCAGCAGGGCCCGGGCGGGACGGAACCCGCCGGCGGCGACCGCAGCACCGGTACCGATCAGCACCGGAGACAGCGCCGCCGGCAGCGTGCGGGGCCGGGCCCCCTCGACCCACTGCGCCGCGGTCGTCATGGCTGCGTCAACAGGAGGGCACCGCGGTCGACCTTGCCGCTCGCCAGCAACGGCAAGGAACCGGTGAGGCGCAGCTCACGCGGAGCGGCAACGCGCGACACCGCCGCGCCCACGTGCGCCCGGGCCTGCTCGAGGGTCAGCGTCGCGCCCGGCCGCAGCACCACGACGGCCACGACGCGGCCGCCCCACTCCTCGTCGGGCACGCCGAAGACGGCGACCTCGGCGACGGCCGGGTGCTCGGCGAGCGCCGCCTCGACGGAGGCGGGGGCGACCTTCTCGCCACCGGTGACGATCACGTCGTCAGCCCGGCCGAGCACCGTGAGCCGACCGCCGGAGCTCCGCCCGAGGTCGTTGGTGGTGTACGTCCGGCCGGCGAAGGCCGCCGCTGTGAGGTCCGGCCGGAGCCGGTAGCCCAGGGCCACGACGTCCCCGGTCAGCGCGATCCGGCCGCGAGCGTCGAGCGTCGCGTCGACCCCGGGCAGCGGCGCCCCGTCGTACACGCAGCCGCCACTGGTCTCGCTCATGCCGTAGGTCGTGACGACCGGCACCCCTGCGTCGCGGGCCTGCTGCAGCAGCGGCAGCGGCGTCGCGGCCGCACCGACGAGCACCGCGTCGTAGGACGTGAGCGCGTCGGTGGCCGCTGGGTCGGCAAGCGCCCGGCGCAGCTGGGTGGGCACCAGCGAGCAGTAGCGGCGCCCGCCCCCGAGCTGGGCGGTGCCCTCGACCAGGCCGCCCAGGACCGGCTCGTGGCCGGCTGCCAGCGAGCGCAGCAGCACCTGCAGGCCACCGATGTGGGTGACCGGCAGGGCCAGCAGCCAGCGCCCCGGCCCCCCCAGCCGCTGCTCGGCGGCGATGGCTGAGGCGCGCAGGCACGCGGCGGTCAGCAGCACGCCCTTGGGCTCGCCGGTCGAGCCCGAGGTCGGGACGACCAGCGCGACCTGCTCGTCTTCGAGCGGCTCGTCGGGGCGCAGGGCGGCCAGCACCCGGGCGGCCTCGGCCGGATCGCTCGAGACGGGCAGGACGGCCGGCCCGCTGCCGTCCAGCGCCGCGAGCAGGGCGGCGGACAGCGTCGGCCCGGGCACGGCCGGGACCGCGCGCAGCCGGCGCATCAGAAGGAGTAGGGATAGGGCGCCCAGTCGGGCTCGCGCTTGGCCAGGAACGCGTCGCGCCCCTCGACGGCCTCGTCGGTCATGTACGCCAGTCGGGTGGCCTCGCCGGCAAAGACCTGCTGACCGGCCAGCCCGTCGTCGACGGCGTTGAAGGCGAACTTCAGCATCCGCTGCGCGGTCGGGCTCTTGCGCACGATCGTCTGCGCCCACCGGATCGCGGTCGCCTCCAGCTCGGCGTGCGGCACCACCTCGTTGACCATCCCCATCCGGTAGGCGTCCTGCGCGCTGTGCTCAGCGCCGAGGAAGAAGATCTGCCGGGCGAACTTCTGCCCGACCTGCCGCGCCAGGTAGGCGCTCCCGTACCCGCCGTCGAAGCTGCCGACGTCGGCGTCGGTCTGCTTGAACCGGCCGTGCTCGGCGCTGGCGAGGGTCAGGTCGCAGACCACGTGCAGGCTGTGGCCGCCACCGGCCGCCCAGCCGGACACGACCGCGATGACCACCTTGGGCATGGTGCGGATGAGGCGCTGCGCCTCCAGGATGTGCAGCCGACCGGCCCGCGCAGGATCCGGGAGACCATCCTCCCCGGCGTACTGGTAACCGGCACGCCCGCGGATCCGCTGGTCGCCGCCGGAGCAGAACGCCCACCCGCCGTCCTTGGGCGACGGCCCGTTGCCGGTCAGCAGGACGCAGCCGACGTCCGGGCTCATCCGCGCGTGATCGAGCACGCGGTAGAGCTCGTCGACGGTTCTCGGCCGGAACGCGTTGCGCACCTCGGGCCGGTCGAAGGCGATCCGCACGATCCCACCCTCCCGGCCTGGTGCGACGTGCCGGTGGTAGGTGACGTCGGTCAGCTCGAACCCCGGCACGGCCCGCCACTGCGTCGGGTCGAACAGCTCCGAGACGGTGTCAGCCACGCGCGCCAGACTAGGCCGGTGCCCGCCTCGTCCCTGCCCGTCGTGGCCGACCTGGACGTCCACGCCGTCACGGTCCCGATGCGCGTGCCGTTTCGCGGCGTGCGGCACCGCGAGGCGCTGCTGCTGCAGGGGCCGGCCGGCTGGGGGGAGTTCTCACCCTTCCTGGAGTACGACGACGACGAGGCCTCCCGCTGGCTCGCCTCGGCGGTCGAGTCCGCGACGGTCGGCTGGCCGGCGGCCGTGCGCACCTCGGTGCCGGTCAACGCGACCGTGCCCGCGGTCGCGGCGGCGGACGTGCCGGCGGTCCTGGCCCGCTTTCCGGGCTGCACCACCGCCAAGGTCAAGGTCGCCCAGGCCGGTCAGGTGCTCGCCGACGACGTCGCCCGGGTCGCGGCCGTCCGCGCCGCGCTTGGGCCGACCGGGCGCGTCCGGGTCGACGCCAACGCAGCCTGGTCGCTGGCCGAGGCCCGCGCCGCCCTCGAGGTCCTTGCGCCCTTCGACCTGGAGTACGCCGAGCAGCCCTGCGCGTCGCTGGAGGACCTGACCGCGCTGCGGGGCGGCGGCGTGCTCATCGCCGCCGACGAGAGCATCCGCAAGGCCGCCGACCCGCTGCGGGTCGCGCTCGCCGGAGCCGCCGATCTCGTGGTGCTGAAGGTCGCGCCCCTCGGCGGGGCGCACCGGGCCCTGGAGGTCGCCGAGGCGTGCGGGCTGCCGGTGGTCGTCTCCAGCGCCTTGGACACCTCCATCGGTATCGCCGCCGGCGTCGCCCTCGCCGCCGCGCTGCCGGAGCTGCCCTACGCCTGCGGGCTCGCGACCACCTCGCTGCTGGCCGGCGACGTCGTACGCCCGTCGCTCGACGGTCACGGCGGCACGATCGCCGTCGGGCCGGTGTCTCCCGCGCCGGACCTGCTCGCGTCGCTGGCTGCGCCGCCCGACCGCGAGCGGTGGTGGCGGGACCGGCTGGCGCGCTGCGCAGCAGTGCTTGCGGGAGGATCCGGGGCGTGAACCCCTCGACCGCCCTGGCTCGCGTCCTGGTCGACGAGCTGGTGCGCGGCGGCGTCACCGACTGCGTGCTCTCGCCGGGGTCCCGGTCGGCGCCGCTCGCCTTCGCGCTGCACGCCGCGGATGCCGCCGGCCGGCTCCGGCTGCACGTGCGCACCGACGAGCGCTCCGCCGGGTTCCTGGCCCTGGGCCTTGCCAAGGCCTCGGGCCGCCCGGCCGCGGTGGTCACGACGTCCGGGACCGCGACCGCGAACCTGCACCCCGCCGTCCTGGAGGCCGCGCACTCGCACACGCCCATGATCGTGCTCACCGCCGACCGCCCCCCGGAGCTGCGCGGCACCGGCGCGAACCAGACCATCGACCAGATCGGCCTGTACGGCGGGGCGGTGCGCCTGTTCGTCGACGTCGGTACGCCGGAGGCCCGGGCAGGGCAGAACACCTACTGGAGGGGGCTGACCTGTCGGGCCCTGTCGGGCGCGCTGGGTGACCTCGGCGGGGAGCCCGGGCCGGTGCACCTCAACCTCGGGCTGCGGGAGCCGCTCGTGCCGGAGGGGGACGACGACTGGCCCGAGTCCTTGGACGGCCGGCCGGGCGGGCAGCCGTGGACCGCCCGGGTGCAGCCCTCGGCTGCAGGCCCTCGCCCGGCTTCGCCCGGTGACGTCTCCACGGCGCTCGTGGTGGACGACCTACCGAGCCGGACGGTCGTCGTCGTGGGCGACGCCGTTCCTGCAGCGACGGCCGCGGCCCTCGCTCTCGCCGAGGCCCGGGGCTGGCCGGTCGTCGCCGAACCGTCCGCCAATGCCGGCGGCGGCGGCCTGCTCCATGTGGCCGAGCTGGTCCTGGACGCCCCGGGCTTTCTCGAGGCGCACCGGCCGGACCGGGTCCTGGTGGTGGGACGACCGACCCTGAGCCGGGCCTTGGGACGCCTGGTCGCCTCCGCTCCTGCGGACGTCGTGGCCCATGGCGACCACTGGTCGGACGCCTCCGGGCGGGCCGCACGGGTGCTGCCCGCGGTCCCGAGGGCCGACGGCGCGGGCGAGGTCGACGCCTCCTGGCTGCCCTCCTGGAAGTCGGCCGGGCAGGTCGCCACGGCCGCCGTGCATGAGCTGCTCGACGCCGGACTCGATCTCGCGGAGCCGGTGATCGCGCAGGAGGTAGTGGCGGCTGCCGGGTCGCTGCTCGTGGTCGGTTCGTCCAAGCCGGTCCGCGACCTGTTCCTGGCCGACCCCCGCCCCGGTCTGCGGGTGCTCGCCAACCGCGGGGTCGCCGGCATCGACGGCACGGTCTCGACGGCCTTGGGGGCGGCGCTCGCGCACGGCGCCCCGACCCTGGCGTTGCTGGGCGACCTGACGTTCCTGCACGACGCGAACGGCCTCGTGCTCGGGCCTTGCGAGCCTCGACCCGACCTCACCTTCGTGGTCGTGAACAACGACGGAGGAGCCATCTTCGGCCTGCTCGAGCAGGGCGCCCCCGGCCACGAGGCCGCTTTCGAGCGGGTCTTCGGTACGCCGCACGGCGTCGACCTCGGCGCACTGTGCTCGGCTACCCGCACGCCGTACGTCCTGGCCGCGACGCGGGACGAGCTGCGGGCGGCGCTCGCTGTGATCGAAGGGGTGCGCGTCGTGGAGGTACGCACCGACCGGACCGCCGCCGTCACCCTGGACCGGCAGCTGCACGCCGCCGTCGCGGACACCCTCGCACCGGGCCGCTGAGGGTCAGCCCTGCAGGGCGTCGCGCATCGGGACGAGCTTGGCGACCGATTCGGCGAGCTCCCGCTCCGGCTGCGAGCCCGCGACGATCCCGCACCCGGCGAACAGCCGGACGCGGCAGGGGTCCTGCGGGTCGACCTCGCCGCACCGCAGGGCGATGCCCCACTCGCCGTCGCCGCTGGCGTCCAGCCAGCCGACCGGTCCGGCGTACCGCCCGCGGTCCAGGCCCTCGATCTCCCGGATGAGCTCCAGGGCGACGGCCGTCGGTGTGCCGCAGACCGCCGCGGACGGGTGCAGGTCGGCGACCAGCCCGAGCGAGGTCGAGCCGTCGACGACCACGCCGCGGACGTCGCTCGCCAGGTGCATGACGTTGGGCAGCTCGAGCACGAAGGGGTCGGCCGGCACCTCGATCGACGTGCAGTGCCGCGACAGGGCCTCGGCGACCGAGCCGACGCCGTACCCGTGCTCCTCGATGTCCTTGATCGAGCGGGCGAAGGCGTTGCCCTGACGGACGTCCCGGTTGGCATCACCGCTGCGACGCAGCGTGCCGGCGAGCACGCGCGAGGTCGCGACGCCGTCCTGCAGACGCACCAGCATCTCGGGGGTCGCGCCCAGCAAGCCGTCGACGGTGAAGGTCCAGCACCCCGGGTAGTCCCGCGCGAGCTGCCGCAGCGGCCAACGCACGTCGATCGGCCGGGTCGCGCGCGCCTCGACATCGCGTGCCAGGACCACCTTGTCGACCGACGCCACCTCGATGCGACGGACGGCGTCGGCGACCACCGCCATCCACTGGGTCGGCGTGCGCGAGCCGTCGGAGAAGCTCACCTCCCCCGAGGGGCGTAGCTCGTGGCGAGGTGGCAGCTCTGCGGGCGCGCCCCCGATCGTGGTGATCCACCACGATCCGTCGCGGTGACCGACCACGACGTCCGGTACAACGAGGACCGAGGTGGTTGCCCGCGCATCGAAGGCGAAGGAGCCGAAGGCGAGCAGCCCCGTGCCGAACCGTTCGACCTCGTCGTGCACGGTGGCAGCGGAGACCAGGGCGCTCCACCAGCGCTGGGCAGCGGCGAAGCGGTCCGGTCCCTCGAGCTCGACCCTCGCTGCTGCGCCCCAGCCGACCAGGCCCTCGCCGGCACTGACCCACGCCAGCGCGCCGTGCTCGGGCAGCAGGTCCAGCAGCGGCCCCGGGTCACTGACCGCGACCGTGCGGACCTGCAGGAGGTCGACGGTCGGCGCGGTGAGCACGCTCGATGGTAGTTCCGGGCCGGGCACAAGGGCGCACCGAGCAGTCCTTGGCAGCTTCGTCGGTGGTGGCTGTGCCCGCCGATCACGGCAGAAGGCCCATGATCACGCGGTTGATCATGGGCGGATCGCCTTGATCGGCGCGGACCCGACGCCGGCGGCCGGCGCCGGACGGCGGGTGCGGCGAGGACGCGGGACCATGGACCCATGACCCGCGCGACGCTCGAGAAGGATCCGGCCGAGGTTGCTGCCATGTTCGACGAGGTGGCAGCCCGCTACGACCTCACCAACACCGTGCTCAGCCTCGGCCAGGACAGAGGCTGGCGTACGGCGGTGCGCGAGGCGCTGGACCTGCAGCCCGGTGAGCGGGTGCTCGACCTGGCCGCGGGTACCGCGACGAGCAGCGCGGCGCTCGCCCGGACCGGCGCGGACGTCGTCGGCTGCGACTTCTCCCTCGGCATGCTGCAGGTCGGCCGGCGCGCGGGGCACGACCGCGTGGAGCTGGTGGCCGGGGACGCGCTGGGGCTGCCGTTCGCGGACGCCTCCTTCGACGCGGTGACGATCTCGTTCGGGCTGCGCAACACGGCGGACACCGCCGCGGCCCTGGCCGAGCTGCTGCGGGTCACCCGGCCCGGCGGTCGGCTGGTCGTCTGCGAGTTCAGCCACCCGACCTGGGCGCCGTGGCGCTCCCTGTACGTCAACTACCTGATGCGGGCGCTCCCGGCGGTGGCCACCCGGGTGAGCAGCGACCCGTCGGCGTACGTCTATCTGGCCGAGTCCATCCGGGCCTGGCCGACGCAGCCCGCGCTCGCGGAGCGGCTCCAGCAGGCCGGATGGACCGGGGTCGGCTGGCGCAACCTGACCGGCGGCATCGTCGCCCTGCACCGGGGCTGCCGTCCCCGCTGAAAGCGACGCCCCCTCGTCCCGACGCCCCCTGGTCCCGACGCCCCTGGTCCCGACGCCCCCTCGTCCCGGCGCCCCTGCTCCGCCTTGATCGGCGATGTCCGGGGTGGTGGTGGAGGAGGCGGTGGTGGCGCTGCCCGGGGTGGTGGCGGTGCCCGGGGGGTACCCCTGGTGGTGGCGATCAGCCGGGCCGCAGCGGTCCAGCGCGCCGCCGGCGAGCACCCCGTCGTACACTTCGGTCTCGCTCGTGAACGCTTTCACAAGCGAGACCGTCCAGGCGTACGGGAGTACGGGTGAGCACAGCCGGTTCGACAGCGGGCCGCTTCGACGGTGCGCAGCAGGACGCCGACGTCATCGTGGTCGGCGCCGGACCCGGTGGCAGTGCGGCCGCGCACGCGCTGGCCCAGGCCGGGCTGGACGTGCTGCTGCTGGAGAAGTCGGCGTTCCCGCGGGAGAAGGTCTGCGGCGACGGGCTCACCCCGCGGGCCGTCAAGACCCTGGTCGAGATGGGCATCGACACCACGGCGGCGGGTGGGTTCATCCGCAACCGCGGGCTGCGGATCCTCGGCGGTGGGCTGAGCCTGGAGCTGCCCTGGCCCGAGCTGGCGAGCTACCCCGATCACGGGCTGGTCCGGCCGCGGCTGGACTTCGACGAGCTGCTGGCGCACACGGCGCAGAAGGCCGGCGCCCGGCTGCAGGAGCTGAGCAACGTCACGGCGGCGCTGCTCGATGACGCCGGGCGGGTCGTCGGGGTGACCGCCAAGGTCGGCGTGGACAAGACCGAGACGACCTACCGCGCGCCGATGGTCATCGCCTGCGACGGCTCCAGCGCGCGGCTGGCCCTCGGCCTCGGGGTCGTCAAGCGTGATGACCGGCCGATGGGCGTCGCTGTGCGGCGGTACTTCCAGAGCCCGCGGCACGACGACGACATGCTCGAGTCGTGGCTGGAGCTGCGGGCGCCCAACGGCGACCTGCTGCCCGGCTACGGCTGGGTGTTCGGGGTGGGCGACGGCACGAGCAACGTCGGCCTCGGGATCCTCAACACCACCAAGGCGTGGCAGGACACCGACTACAAGAAGCTGATGACCCGCTGGACCGGGTCGATGCCCGGCGAGTGGCAGTTCGACGAGGCGCACGCGACCGGGCCGGTCCGGGGCGGCGCGCTGCCGATGGGCTTCAACCGCCAGCCGCACTACGCCCGCGGCCTGCTGCTGGTAGGGGACGCGGCCGGTGCGGTCAACCCCTTCAACGGCGAGGGCATCGCCTACGCCATGGAGAGCGGTCGGCTGGCGGCCGAAGTCGTCGTACAAGCCCTCGCCAGGCCCGCCGGGCCCGCCCGGGAGCGTGCCCTGCAGGGCTACGCCGGCGCGATGAAGTCCACCTACGGCGGCTACTACACGCTCGGCCGGGTGTTCGTGCACCTGATCGGCAACCCGCACGTCATGCACGTCGCGACGAAGTACGGCCTGCCCCGTCCGCTGCTGATGAAGTTCACCCTGAAGCTGCTCGCGAACCTCACCGACCCCCGGGGCGGGGACGCCCTCGACCGCGTCGTCAACGGGCTGTCCAGGCTCGCCCCGGCGGCTTGAACCACCGCCCTCACGTAGGCTGCAGCAGCCCCCCGGCCCCCGAAGGAGGACAGCGCGATGCTCCAGAGCTACCTGCCGATCCTCATCCTGTTCGCCCTCGCGGCGGCCTTTGCGATCGGTTCGGTCACCGCCGCCTCCCTCACCGGTCCCAAGCGCTACAACCGCGCGAAGTACGACGCCTACGAGTGCGGGATCGAGCCGACCCCGCAGCCGATGGGCGGCGGCCGCTTCCCGATCAAGTTCTACCTGACGGCGATGCTGTTCATCGTCTTCGACATCGAGATCATCTTCCTGTACCCGTGGGCGGTCGCGTTCTCGCGGCTCGGGGTGTTCGGGCTGGTCGAGATGGTCCTGTTCATCGGCACCGTCTTCGTCGCGTACGCCTACGTCTGGCGCCGCGGCGGTCTGGAGTGGGACTAGTCCATGGGGCTTGAGGAGAAGATCCCGAGCGGGGTTTTGCTGACCAGCGTCGAGAAGCTGGTCAACTGGTCGCGCAAGTCCTCGCTGTGGCCCGCCACGTTCGGCCTGGCCTGCTGCGCGATCGAGATGATGTCGGCCGGCGCGGGGCGCTACGACCTCGCCCGCTTCGGTATGGAGGTCTTCCGCGCGTCGCCGCGACAGGCCGACCTCATGATCGTCGCCGGCCGCGTGTCGCAGAAGATGGCGCCCGTCCTGCGCCAGATCTACGACCAGATGCCCGAGCCCAAGTGGGTGATCGCCATGGGGGTGTGTGCCAGCAGCGGCGGCATGTTCAACAACTACGCGATCGTGCAGGGCGTCGACCACATCGTGCCCGTGGACATCTACCTGCCGGGTTGCCCGCCGCGGCCGGAGATGCTGCTGGACGCGATCCTGAAGCTCCACGACAAGATCAGCGAGATGCCGCTGGGCGCGAACAGCAAGCGGCGCGAGGTGCCCGGCTACCAGCCGCGCGAGCTCGTGGCCAGCTCAGTGCGTTACTCCAAGGAGGGCCGCAAGGCGGCGCGCACCGGGAGCGAGGCGTGAGCGTCACCCCGTCCGGCGAGCACGACCCGACCGGCTCGGTCAACACCGGCGGCACCGACCTCCGCCCGTCGGCCGTCATCCCCGGCGGTGCGGCCGCGGCCGGCGGCCAGGACATGTTCGGCGCGACCTTCGGCGGCGACACCAGCGGGTATGGCGGTCTGGTCCGCCGCGCCGACGCCCGCCTGTCCAGCCCGCGGCCGTACGGCGGGTGGTTCGACGAGACCGTCGACAGCCTCGAGGCGGCCTACCCGGGCTTCAGCGACGCGGTGCTGCGCGTCGTGGTCGACCGCGGTGAGCTGACCCTGCACCTGAGGACCGAGCGGATCGCCGAGGTGTGCCGGGTCCTGCGCGATGACCCGAACCTGCGCTTCGAGCTGTTGTCCAGCGTCTCGGGCGTGGACTACCCGGCGCAGCCCGAGCGGCTGCACGCGGTCTACCACCTCACCTCGATGACCTACCGCCGCCGCATCCGGCTCGAGGTGTCGGTCACCGAGCAGGCGCCGCAGGTGCCCAGTGTGACCGGCGTCTACCCGACCGCGGACTTCCACGAGCGCGAGGCGTGGGACATGTTCGGCATCGAGTTCACCGGTCACCCGGCGCTGACCCGGATCCTCATGCCGGACGACTGGGCCGGCCACCCGCAGCGCAAGGACTACCCCCTCGGGGGCGTTCCCGTGGAGTACAAGGGCGCGCAGATCCCGCCCCCCGACGAGCGCAGGGCGTACGCATGACCACCACCACGGGCTCCTCGGGCAGCACGCGCATCGACGACGACAAGCCGTACGGCGACGACCCGTACGCCGCGGGGGAGCGCGTCACCACCGAGGGCAAGGTCTACACGGTCACCGGCGGCGACTGGGAGTCCATCGAGGCCGGCGCGGCCGACGACCAGCGCATGGTCATCAACATGGGCCCGCAGCACCCGTCGACCCACGGCGTGCTCCGGCTCGTGCTCGAGCTCGAGGGCGAGACCGTCACCAGCGCGCGCACCGTCATCGGCTACCTGCACACCGGCATCGAGAAGAACCTCGAGTACCGGACGTGGACCCAGGGCGTCACCTTCGTGACCCGCATGGACTACCTGGCGCCGATCTTCAACGAGACGGCGTACTGCCTCGCGGTGGAGCGCCTGCTGGGCATCACCCCGCCGGAGCGGGCCACGACCCTGCGCGTGCTGTGCATGGAGCTCAACCGCATCTCCTCCCACCTGGTGTGGCTGGCGACCGGCGGCCTGGAGCTCGGGGCGCTGACCGCGATGACGTCGGCCTTCCGAGAGCGCGAGATGGTCCTGGACGTCTTGGAGAGCATCACCGGCCTGCGCATGAACCACGCGTACGTCCGGCCCGGCGGGGTGTCCCAGGACCTGCCGCCCGGCGCCGTGGAGAAGATCCGTGAGTTGCTGGGTGTGCTGCCCGAGCGCTTCGACTCCTACGACGCGCTGCTGTCCGGCAACCCGATCTGGCAGAAGCGCACGCAGAACGTCGCCTACCTCGACCTGCAGGGCTGCATCGCCCTCGGTGTCACCGGACCGATCCTGCGCGCCGCCGGTCTCGCCTGGGATCTGCGCAAGACTGAGCCGTACTGCGGCTATGAGACCTATGACTTCGAGGTCCCCACGGAGACCGGCTCGGACGTGTGGGGCCGCTTCCGGGTGCGGCTGCGTGAGATGCGCGAGTCGATGAAGATCATCGAGCAGGCGCTGGACCGGCTGCAGCCCGGCCCGGTCATGGTCGAGGACAAGAAGATCGGCTGGCCCGCCCAGCTGGCGCTGGGCTCGGACGGCCTCGGCCAGAGCCTGGACCACGTCAAGCAGATCATGGGCACCTCCATGGAGGCCCTGATCCACCACTTCAAGCTGGTGACCGAGGGCTTCCGGGTCCCGGCCGGCCAGGCCTACGCCGTGGTGGAGTCGCCGCGCGGCGAGCTCGGCGTGCATGCCGTCAGCGACGGTGGCACCAGGCCGTTCCGCGTGCACGTGCGCGACCCCTCCTTCGTCAACCTGCAGGCCACCTCGGCGATGTGCGAGGGCGCGCTCATCGCCGACGCCATCGCCGCCGTGGCCTCGATCGACCCCGTCATGGGTGGTGTCGACCGGTGAGCCTGCCCCGCCGAGACCACCTGCCCTACCCCTGCGCGACCGAGGACGTGGACGGCTAGTGGTCGACCTCGACATGCCGCAGGCGCCCGTCGACCGCACGACGGTCCCGCCGCTGACCGAGCAGACCCGTCGCGAAGCCCGGGAGATCATGGCCCGGTACCCGAAGGCTCGCTCGGCCCTGCTGCCCATGCTGCACCTGGTGCAGTCCGTGCAGGGCTACGTCAGCCCGGACGGGGTCACGCTGTGCGCGCAGGAGCTCGGGCTGACCAAGGCCGAGGTCGGCGCGGTCGCGACCTTTTACACGATGTACCGCCGCCGCCCGGCCGGGACCTATCACGTCGGCGTCTGCACGAATACGCTGTGCGCCGTGCTCGGCGGCGATGAGATCTTCGCCTCGTTGAAGGACCACCTGAGCCTCGGCCACAACGAGACGCTGGCCGACGGGACGGTGAGCCTGGAGCACCTGGAGTGCAACGCAGCCTGCGACTACGCGCCGGTGATGATGGTCAACTGGGAGTTCTACGACAACCAGACGCCGTCGTCGGCCCGCGACCTGGTCGACGCCTGCCGCGCGGGCACCCCGCCGCCGCCGACCCGCGGTCCCTCGCAGCTGTCCACGTTCCGCCAGGTCTCGCGCCTGCTCGCCGGGTTCCCCGACGGCCTCGGCCAGCAGGGCGTCAGCGCCGGCCCCCCCACCCTGTACGGCCTGGAGCTGGCCACCCGGCGCGGCGACCGCGCGCCCACCACGGAACCGGAGCAGTGACCATGGTCTTCACACCCGTGCTGTCCGCGCACTGGGACGAGCCCGACTCGTTCACGATCGAGGGCTACACCCGCCACGACGGCTATGCGGCCCTGCGTACCGCCCTGGAGATGGAGCCCGACGCGGTCATCCAGCTGGTGAAGGACTCCGGCCTGCGCGGCCGTGGCGGCGCGGGCTTCCCCACCGGTATGAAGTGGGGGTTCATCCCGCAGGGCAGCGAGGGCCAGGGCGCCAAGCCGCACTACCTCGTCGTCAACGCCGACGAGAGCGAGCCGGGGACCTGCAAGGACACCCCGCTCATGATGGCCAACCCGCACGTCCTGGTGGAGGGCGTCATCATCGCGTCGTACGCGATCCGGGCCAGTCACGCCTTCCTCTACATCCGCGGCGAGATCGCGCACGTGCTGCGTCGGGTCCAGGATGCCGTCGCGCAGGCCTACGCCGCCGGCCACCTGGGTCAGGACATCCACGGCAGCGGGTACTCCCTCGACGTCGTCGTGCACGCCGGTGCCGGCGCCTACATCTGCGGCGAGGAGACGGCCCTGCTCGACTCGCTGGAAGGCCTGCGCGGCCAGCCCCGGCTGCGGCCGCCCTTCCCGGCGACCCACGGTCTGTACGCCTCGCCGACCGTCGTCAACAACGTGGAGTCGATCGCCAGCGTGCCGAGCATCGTGCGCCACGGCGCCGAGTGGTTCGCCTCGATGGGCACCGAGAAGAGCAAGGGCTACACCCTGTACTCGCTGTCGGGTCACGTGCGGAACCCGGGCCAGTTCGAGGCCCCCCTGGGCATCACGCTGCGCGAGCTCCTGGACCTGTCCGGCGGCATGCGCGAGGGCCACCGGCTGAAGTTCTGGACCCCCGGCGGGTCGAGCACCCCCCTGCTCACCGACGCCCACCTCGACGTGCCGCTGGACTACGAGGGCGTCACGGCCGCCGGCTCGATGCTCGGCACCAAGGCGCTGCAGTGCTTCGACGAGACCACCTGCGTCGTACGGGCGATTCTTCGCTGGACGCAGTTCTACGCGCACGAGTCGTGCGGCAAGTGCACGCCGTGCCGTGAGGGCACTTACTGGATGGTGCAGATCCTGCAGCGGCTCGAGGCCGGCACGGCGACCGAGGCCGACATCACGACCCTGCTCGACACCTGCGACAACATCTTCGGCCGCGCGTTCTGCGCGCTCGCCGACGGTGCGG
>JAABUI010000496.1_pt1 | contig 29111 bp, 28 predicted proteins | sample 5559111 | NCBI WGS metagenome assembly JAABUI01 (sample SAMN10711870, study PRJNA513365) | rock metagenome | isolation source: Antarctica rocks | place: Antarctica: Victoria Land, Buttleship Promontory | reverse complement strand
TCCGCCGCTGGCTCAAAAACTTCGCCAACTCCCCCTCTACATTCCAGATCCTGCGCTCGCTGCCCTATTCCGACGCCAGGCTGACGAGTCTGCCGCGGACGCTGTACGTTTTGGATTCGTCGTTTAATCCACCCACGCGCGCTCGTAAGTTTGGAGGAGCTATGGCTATAAGTCTGTTGCGATACTAGGGGTATATGGCTGATTTCTGGGGAAGATCTTCGTATCTGCGCTTCCGCCTTACTACAAGATAAACCCAGCACAAAGCCCAAACGTCTCCTCCTCCTCCTCGCAACCCAAAATGCAGACAAAGCGCCCAACCCCGCCTCCTTCGAGCAACGCCTCGCGATGATGAAATTCTTCGCCGAAGAACTCCTCCTCCACGTCGCTCAACCCGACGGCTCCGGATCCCCCGGGCTGAAAGACGGAGAAATAGTCGTCGATGTGGCTGTGACGAAGGAAGCGCGCTTTGTGGATAAGACGGCTGTGTTGGAGAAACAGTGGGATTATGGGTATGTGGATTGGGAGGGGTTGAGGATGCCGGTGGAGCAGGTGCATTTGATTGGGTTCGATACGTTGATAAGGTTGATGGATATTAAGTATTATCCGCCGGAGCATAGTTTGCAGCCGCTGGGGGCGCTGTTTGATAAGCATCGGGTGAGGGTTACTAAGAGGCCGGATGATGCTTGGTGGGTTTTTCTTAGCCTGGAATTCATATCTTGCGGCTTGACGTAAGAATAAGATTGCTGATGAATATGATGAAATAGGGGTGGAAGAGAAGCTCAAGATGAGTACTTGAGCAATTTGAGAGATGGCGATAGAGAAGATGAGGGTGGGAAGCGAGAATGGGCTGACAGGATCGAGCTTGTTGATGGTAGGAAGGAGGGTGAAGAAATCATCAGCTCGACGAAAGTTAGGGAAGCGGCAAAGGCGAAGGACGAGAAGGCTTTGAGGCGATTGGTCACTGATGGAGTGGCGAAGTGGATTCTGGATGAGAGACTGTATCTTGAGTGAGCTACAGCACTGACGTAAATATCGGTCCAAAATTTTCCAAAAGGTCGGTAGCGTATTGCTCATCACTCAAACCAACATTGCCGGATCTCTGACCTTTTCAGCATCGGAGTCCATCATTATCTCGCCGAACGACTCATTGTCATAGTGGTTTTCATCCCGAATACCATCAAGGGGCTTGTGAAGAATCTTGTTATAGGATTCATCTCCAAGATTGCTTTCGAAGGTGCTGTCATCAAGTGCAGCACTTTCTTCATCATCTAGGAGGACATCTACTTCACAGGTCGGCAGCTCATCAAAGCCAACCTCCCAAGACTCAGGTCGACCGATACCCTCGGTGGAAGCTTGAAGAGAGGGGAGGTTGTCTGTGTCGACTCTGAAGTGGTCGCCAAAAAGGTCATCGTGTCTGCTTTCATCGTCTTCTTCCCTTTCTCTCTGGACTTCATAGCGTTCCTCATTCCCACTGCTTTCGAGGGTGTCCTGGGACAAGGTCCCAATTGGAGGATCTTCGTCAGCGTCGACGTCTAGCTCTGCCCAGAATAGGTCCTCATCCAGACGATCATCTTCGATAACGAAGTCTCCATTCATCCGTAAGTCCTGTAAGCATTGACCGTCCGCCGCGTCTCCATTATCGAGGAAGTCGTCATCGAAGTCTAAAATGTCATCTAACATTATGTCCCGGGCCTCAGGAACATTGTCAAATTCTACGTTTGTCAAATCTGGCTTGGTGATTGCATTCAGGGAGGGATCGTCAAGAATGTACAAACCTAGGCTAGCTCTACGAGCCAACATCGAGACGTTGAGAATATCTGGGCTCCAGCGAGGCCAGGCTTGAGCGTCAATCATTCGATGCTGCAACAATGACCAAAGCCGCGCTTGAATGCCAGGCTGTGTACTGCCATTGGCCTCCTGTTCATCGAACGTCGATGCCCTATCTCCGAGGCACACATTGGGCATACGTTGCTGGAGAAGTTCCAATTTTTGTTTTAACCCAATGGAACCTGTCCGACGAGAGATTCCGCCCAACGAATGTGCTATATTGGGCAGTAGATCATTACGAGATGAGAGTGCCTGGATGGAAACATCAGCATTAGCATATCTGTAGCTAGGTGAACATGTTTGCCTCCTGGACCTACCCTGAGATATCCAGGGCTGAACAAGACTGGCGATATAGTGTCCAGTCTCGGGAATCCAGTATCGTTTGATAAAACTATGCCTCCTGATTTTCTTGGCCTGCGATCACAGATGACGATAGACAAAGAATCACTCATCATTCTCAAGACGTTCTCAAAGTTGACGTCATGGGGGACAAACTTATACTGTGGCATGATTTTGGTAGAAGGCTGAGAGCTATTCCTGGCTGAGCACAGTGAATGAGCAGATGAGTTGCTGTATTGAGAACTCGTCGGTGTACTTGTGGCAAATTGGCCCATGTCTGAAATAGGCTGCATGCCAGGCCTATCATGCTCTTGGTCTGATCCCCAGCTCTGCCTATTGTATTCTGCCTCAATGTCAAGCGATGACCAATCCTGGGATGGCTGTCCATAATCCCAGGCTTGCTCCACTTCGTCTCTCGTGGCATGGTATACCCATGAATTCTGCTGCTCACAGCCAATCTTTTCCACTTCATTCTGTCCCCGAGTCTTTAGGGGAACCCTAGTACGTCTGCAAGTGGAGAAAATGAGCACCAGTCTGACAGCTTCGAGACAACCATACGGTACACCTTCTTGGGGGCGTATGTCTTGATTATCAGATGGTATCCGAGTCAAGCAGAGCAAGAATTGGTTGCAATGGCCAGCGTGGTCCTTAATGCTTTCAACTAGACTGAGAGATGCGTCGAGATGAAGCTGAGACCAGATCTGCGAGCCTGTTAGTCACACCAACAAGCCAACAGGTCAATATAAGCACATCGGCACCACATAGCATCACACCAATATCCTCAACAACATCTCCACCAGCTACATCCGAGATTACTATGTCGTCAAAGAGAAATTGAACATGAAACTGGACTCTGTTGCCTCCTGCTATCCATACACCAGAAGAGATGAGGGTTTCTAGACCGATTTGATTAGAGGAAAGTAGAGGAAAAGATTCACATGAATATAAAGTAATGAAAACGTTGGTCCTGAGTTTGAGGTTCTGGCTATTGTGGATGTGCTCAAGTTCACCGAGATTGTACACCTTTGAAGTCATGACATTGTTATCAAATGAGAATGCTCAAGCCATGAGTAGGAACGGTTGTGTATCGACGTTAGCCAGCCGAAGTTCAAGTAACATCATTCATGAGATGAAAGATGAAGGAAAGGACTGGCCAGGGAGGTTGCAAAAAGAGGACAGAGGCAATTGAAGCTGGCAAGGAGATCATAATGTAGCCCATCTGCTTCTGGGGAACTTAGAGATGTTAACGTTCTCCAGCCTTGCCGCCGAAAAACCCATAGCAAGCTCGGCAAAGCAACGCAGTGAAAACGGAACAGCAACTTGTGGCGACTGATTGGATCATGTTCGGTCAAGATTTGCAGCTAGCCCGATTGAGAAACCAGGGCATCTCATCTGTTGCCCTTCTTGTCCTCCGCTCTCCGCATATCAATTCCTAGATGTCTACCATTCATCATGTAAATTCAATGGTGATCATTCCAAACAACAGCATGCGGTCGCTCAATCCAGCAGTGAGGTTCCGACTTATCAACGTAACCAAAACAACCGTTCAGAGTCCCCAAGCCTCTCCTATTACCTTGCGCCAGTTCCACGCTACTCCAGCCTGTCGTACAGATGGGGTATACAGAGACCTGACAAACATACGCGTGAGGACGCCATGGGTCGAAGCGCTGAAAAAACGGAGAAAGGATGGTGGCAACCCGACGAGGCAATCAAGCACGCCAGCGACACCGTCAAATCGCGACCTCAGGCCAAAGAAGATGTCTGATAGCTTCCACCGAGTGGTACATACGAATTACCCGTACCCGACTCACTTTCTGACTGACTGATACAGGCATAGACAATACCCTTGGCTCAGGACCCCTGGCTTTTGGACAATTACCTCAATGCGAACGGACACATCAGGTGTGCTTAAGACGTCTGATTGGCAGATACCTATGCTAAGGCAGTCCAAGACTTGGGACAATCTTCATGGATCTTGATGCCCTTTCTGGTGTCATTGCCTATAAGCATACTGGAGAAGATGTCACAACTGTCACGGCTGCCGTGGATAGAATCACTATCAACCACCCCCTGAGGGAGCTATGTGACCTCGAGTTATCTGGCCAAGTAACCTTTGCAACGGGAAGAAGCAGTATGGAGATATCATTGCAGGTCGCCAAAGCGCCCGAAGAAGGAGCCGAGATTAAGAAGGAGGATATCCTTGTGACTTGTGCCTTCACAATGGTGTCTTTAGATCCCTCGACCAAGAAACCTGTAGCGATCAGTCCAGTCCAACTTGAAACAGCGGAGGAGAAGCGACTGTTTGCTCTTGGAGAAAAGAACTCGAATGAAAAGAAAGCCCTTGCGAAGAAAGCCTTAGGCAAGGAGACTCCGAATGACGAGGAAAGCGACTTGATCCATGCAATGTGGCTCAAGCAAATAGAATACCACGGTACACACGAAATGATCTTATCCGAAGATTGAAGCACTAATCCACCTATACAGACCCCAACATCGCCATCCGAAAACCTGAAAACGTAACCTTCATGGACAGCACCCGCATCCACTCCACCCAAATCATGCAACCCCAATACCGCAACCGCCACAACTTCATGATCTTCGGCGGCTTCCTCCTCAAACAGACCTTCGAGCTCGCCTTCTGCTGCGCCGCCGCATTCTCCCACTCCAGACCCACTTTCGTCAGTCTCGATCCCAGCACATTTGACAACCCGGTACCCGTAGGTAGTGTGCTCTATCTTACAGCAACGGTCGCGTATACGGATCCACCGTCAGTGGCGAAGACATCGTCGGGTGATGGGGTAGGGGAGATTGCAGATGGTGGTTATGAGGTGAAGTATACTAGGGTGCAGATTCGTGTGGATAGTAAAGTTAGGAATATTGAGCATGGCGAGACTAAGCCGACTGGCCAGTTTAACTATACGTTTACGGTGGAGAAGGATATTAGAGTTATGCCGCGGACGTATTCCGAGTTTATGATATGGGTGGATGCTAGGAGGAGAGCGGAGAGGGTGAGGGCTAGTGTTGATGGGTTGGAGGGTGGTGGGAGCGTTGGTGAGGGCAAGTATGATAGGAGGGGGTTTAGAGTCATTGAGTAGCATGTCACAATCTTGTGATCATTGATCATTGCGAATCGAACGGCTTTGATGATGTGAATGATCGTACTGGAACCAAGTTTCTTCCTAATGGGAGGAGGAACTCTGGTCGACATTATGTGGCTAGATCGCATCACTGCTCCAAACTTTCGAAACTCTCCTTTATCCATCTCAATATCAAAGTAGGACATAGTATTACGGAAATCGACTCTGCGCTTGCAGATCAACAATGTCTCATTCTCCCTACACGAACTGCAACTGTGAAACGAATCTGCCAGCTTTTCTCCAGTCCTGCAGTGAGCCTGAATTCCATTGTATTGGTTGACTTTCCGTCATTCAATTACCAAGCTAGGGATATTCTGATTTCTGCATCGCCGGAGTACTCACGTACCGGCAATTGGTTTCGTCCTGTTTAATGCGTCTTTCGCTTCGCCGTTTTGGTAGAAAGAATCCGTACAATTTTCTTCTTTTTCGTGGTTCTTGTCTTCCTTACAAATGGCCGAATTTCAATCCCGTTCGGCCACACGTCTCCGCCCTCTGAGATATAGTGGGATGGTTCGAGCGCCCCCTCTCAAATGCGAGGTCTCTCGGCCAGATGTGACTCAGCTTACATGTCGTGCTCCAAGAGCAAGTCCGTGTTGTAGCAATTCTCAGCGTGCTGTTAGCGGGTCACTGAAGAGGGCCCTGTAACTGCTCCTTGATATTCGAAAATTGTGAATCGAGAATGGCGCTGTTCGGCGAAATTTGCGGATATCTTGGATATCATGACCGTTTCTTATTTTGCTTCTTCTTATGTTTACGTAGATCACCCATCTTGGGGCCGCGGAATTGCTGCTTTCTAGATTCAAGTATGTCTTCTACTTTCAACGACGGATTCTCAAACGGCACCCACTTGACAATGAGATACTTGGTGCCAAGGGATAAGAGGTCGTTGGAAATCCAATAGAGCAGCAGAGCGCTTGGGAACTGAAGCGTAGCGGGCCCGATTGCTAGGGGTAGTAGGATGATTGCTCTGAATGCTCTACGTGTTTCTGGAGTGTTCCACCCCTGAGAGGCCAGCGCTTTTCTGTACATGACGTGTGGTGACCCTAGGAATACCTCGTTGTAAAAAGCTTGAGCAAGCCAGACAGCAGCTAACATGAAGGGCATTGCAAGCGACGGATCGAACAGCTGAAGATTTGGAAACCAGAGCATCCCCTCGGTCACAAGGGAATGTTCGATAGGAATTTTTCCATCGGGAGGTAGGTCTGATACTGTGGTTCGGCTGCCGGTCACTGACTTGCTAACGAGACTGAGCAAACCCTGATCGACTCCGGTCATACGCCGCAAAGTTTCCATAATTGCAAGCCAGACCGGGACTTTCAAAATGTAGGTGGGAAGGCCAAGGATCCATCGCCCATTTTGTCTTTGGACTGGAAGAAGGCGCCGGACCAAACGCCTAATGTAGTCACGATCTAATTGTTGCGCAATGTCGGCCAAGTCCGCTCGGGTAATGCTCTCTGGGATCATAGGTGTGCTAATATCTTTAGTCTGAAGCCGCGTTGATAACTTGCGAGAAGACCAATCCATGGGAAATAAGAAGGCAGCTCTTACGACAAAAGCGGTCAAGGGTATCGAGGCAACCCAGGGAAGGCCGGTGAAATCATGAAGACCACAAATGAGTGAATGTATCGGGACTAGACATTCACTAACGAATGGACGTCGAGCAGTCACATGAAACCCTCGGCTTTTGGGCTTAAAGCAAGATCCGTGTTTCGATGATAGATCGAGAGAGCCCACGGACTTGCAAAAGATTGAATCCCGCTTCAGTGCTCGATGCAGCGTTACTGCCATGGCTGATACACCACGGCCAAGGTTCAGAGACGAACACAACCAGACTAGCCTGACCAATGAGTATTCTAGAAGAAACAGTTGGGGCCTTTTTGGGGGGACCCTGGTTGAGGATGGGCAGAAATCTGGTCACACCCAAGACTGAATATTGAAGGTGTTTCTATGCAAGTTGGCTGCGCGATCTAGTACTGGACCGAGGATTCGAAAATCTAACATTGCAAAGCACCCGCAAAACAAATCTTATATATACGGAAAGGAGTGATAAGTTCAGAGCCTTTTCATTTGTTAAGCGGCGTCCGAGAGTTAGAATTAATTCGGTCTTGATCAAATCGACATTAATAGGGAGAGTGAAGTGACCGACCTAGCAGGCTTTCCCCTTTTTACACATGCCCGCTCGGGCTACCGACAGCGGCCCGAAGCGATCCCCGCGCCAGGCGCCGAGCCGATGACGAGGTCTCTTCAGGAATTCCAAGTACACCACAGGGCAGGTACTTCACTTTATCTAGCTCACGAGTCCTTATCCAACTCTCGCTACGTTTGGGACTCGGCTTCCATCCTCAGGCTCATACGCTGCAGCTGTCTTGCTTCTAACACCCTGCAAATCTTATTTTGAAAATAAGTCGCTTTGGAAAGGACGGAACACTGATATGATCTATGGCAGATTGAAAAGTTCTAGCTCATGATGAGCGTCATATGGCTATTCCCCCTGTGGTTCGCTTGCTTCAATCTCGCACCTGAGTCTTTGCGATTTCCAATAGCCTTGCTGGGGATCGCTCTATTCCTTCCTCGCTTGGCAAGTCATCAAATCGGGCCTGCTCTGGGATGGCGCCTCACCAACAAATCAAAGGCTCGGAGAAACGCCCTGCTGGCCACAAGCGAGCGTGAAGAGATTGAGTACCGCGAGAGAGAGCGCGTCACGCCTCGACCAGAAGATGGAGATTGGGTAGAGGTTGAAGGTCATCCTGGTGGAATAGCTCCCAACGGGGAACAGGCCTTGGACGATTGGGAAGGGATCGTAGGATTTCTCCACCCATTCTGTAATGCGGGAGGGGGAGGGGAACGAGTTTTGTGGGCAGCCATCAATGCAACTCAAAGGCGCTGGCCGAAGGCTACCTGTGTCGTTTACACTGGCGACCATGACGCAACGAAATCCACTATACTTGAGCGAGTGAAGCACCGATTCAACATTCATCTCCACCCTCCAACCGTTGCTTTCATGTATTTAGGAACCCGCAAGTGGGTTCTGAGCACTACATGGCCACATTTCACACTTCTGGGTCAAAGCCTGGGTTCTCTGATCATGGCTTATGATGCTTTCTCCCTCCTCGTTCCTGATATCTTCATCGATACTATGGGTTACTCTTTTACTCTTGCTTTGAGCAAGATCTTCTTCCCAAAAACACCGACCGGTGCTTACGTTCATTACCCCACAATTTCAACCGACATGCTAAACTCCTTGGATGCTGAGCCCGGCAAAGGAGTTAATGCAGGAACTGGAAAAGGGCTCAGAGGCTTTGCAAAAAGACTGTACTGGAAGGCTTACGCCTATCTTTACAGCCAATCTGGACGCGACGTGGATCTGGTTATGACGAATTCCTCCTGGACGCAAGCACACGTTCAGGCGCTCTGGGGTCCTAAGCGTACAAAACGGCGGAAGCCACACGTGGTCGAAGTTGTTTTCCCGCCAGTGGCTGTAGAGGAAATCGAGAGAGCTGTGAATCTCGATGGGCCGAAAGCCATACCAAGAGAGCGGGCGCTCCTATACGTTGCTCAATTCCGACCTGAGAAGAATCATGATCTAGTAATGCGTTCATTTGCCAAAATGTATCATTCTCAGGCATCTGAGAAAGAGGAAGGGGCACAGCTCGTACTCATTGGTTCAGTACGAGACAGTGTTGATCAAAAGATGGTCTATCAGCTTCGATTGTTGGCTCACGAGCTCAAAATCCAGGACCAAGTTCAATTCATACTCGATGCCTCATGGGACGAGATCTTGAATTGGCTTAAGCGAAGCTGGGTCGGAGTCAACGGGATGTGGAACGAGCATTTCGGTATTGGAGTCGTGGAGTACCAAGCAGCGGGTTTGATTTGTGTGGTCAATGATAGTGGGGGACCGAAGGCTGATATCGTGGTCGACGTCGACGGGGAACCAACAGGTACGTTGGCTGATACTCTACTTATGACCACTGAATTTTGCACTTCTCCAACAATACATCCTTTCCAGCAATGGACTAACTTTCCGCGACAGGCTACCACGCCAGCTCAGAAGCCGAATACGCAGCCGCCTTTACCAAATCCCTCTCAATGTCCCCAGAAGCCACCTTCTCCATGCGAAAATTTGCCCGAGCCTCTAGCAAGCGCTTCACAGAAGAAGCCTTCGCCACCAGCTGGGTCGAGCAATTGAGCAAACTCATAGATTTACAGCGCGAAGCCTCGAAATAGAATTAGATACCCTTTTCCTCTGCTTTCCAAAAATAACCATAAACGCCATGCTCAACTTCAAGGTGACACCTACATCTTCATCCGCCCCCCCAATCTCCAACTCTCACTCACTCCCCCTCCCACCTCCCCCCCCTAACCCCATACCTCCACCCCAAATACCCCACCACCCCCACCGTTCCCCCCATCCCCACACTCCCCACCACGCCCCTCACACCCAACCCCCTCCCCCTCCCCCAAACCCCCGCCGCAACCCCACCCCCCACCATCCCCCCCACACTCCACCCATCCACCTCCACCTGCCCCCTATTCCCCAACAACCGCCACGCCCGATCCCGCCACTCGATGTCCTCTCGCCCCCTCATGCGGCCTATCAATGCTAAGCCTAGGATTCCGGTACCGAGTAGGGCGCCGGTGCCGGTGCTGCGGAGGAGGGGGGGAAGGAAGGGGGGCGGAGGGATTGAGAGGGGGGATCGTCGGGGGAGGAGAGTGTAGCGGAGGGCCCCAATGAGCGGGCCTAGGATGGCGCCGGTTTGGAAGCCGCGGTGGAGGACGTGGGTTGTTAGGATTAGGTGGGAGTGGGGTTGGTCTTCGGCGTAGGGGGGGTGCGGCCAGACTGCGGACATTGTGTTGGTTGCGAATGTTCTTGGGGGTCGATTGCTCGCGAGGGAGGGGTGGTGAGGGGAAAACGTCGTTTCAATTGGTTTTCTTAGAAGAAAGCTCAAGGTACATGTATGTAATCAAGTCATCTCGGCCGTCTGGTTGTTGGAACGCTGGTGCCCGCGCCGCCGGACTCGGACGGAGTCCGCAGCAGTCGCTTGAGCGGGAGCTGGCGAGGCTGGATATGTAGACGAGCATCCTGTTCATCTCAACTAGGATCTCTAATAATGGAGATTGGAGGGTTATGTGAACAAGGATCAGAAGGAGATGATAAGGCTGAGGTAATCATCGGCAGTGTAAATATGAAAAAGACTGTGCCTTCCGAGCCAGCCAATGACTAGGACTAGGCGGATTGACTTCGAGTTGGATGTTGGAGGTAAATTATCTTGATTTAACAAGCACATAATAATAGCGAGATTTTTTTACACTCCCCCCTTCTCTCTTTTTACAATAACCAAAACCGCACCTTTCGATTTCAACCATCATGTCCGCCCAAACCCCTACTTTCCACGGTATTAGTCTCCATGTCAGCGTCACCGTCGCCCCTGAGAATGCCGATAAATTCCTCGCTGCCTTTAAGCCGTGCTTTGATGCCGTGACTGCGGAGCCTGAGTGTACTTTCTTCGAGGTATATCGGGATGCAGATACGCCTGGGCGCTTCATGTGGGTTGAGAATTGGAGTAAGGATAAGGAGTGGTTCTTTAAGGTGAGTGTTTTCTTTACTGCTGCATTTTAGTTTATCTGGCTTTCTCCCTGGCGCGCTTTGATGTTGCTCGATTGCGTTATAGTGTCTGTGCCTCCCTATTCAAGCACGGTGGAGTACCATCTCATATGAGACCACGCAGCAATTTCTAGAGTTGGTACATAATCGAAAGAGAAGAATAATCCGCTAAAGGTTGTGCCTTTATGTGATGTAGCATCAAATCACTAAGGACTACTATAAGCCGTATCTGGAGGCTACAGAACCTTTGTTTGTCAAGCCAAGGGAGTTCGAATTTGTCAATCGGATGCCCGCTGGATGGACTACGTAAGTCTCCAACCGAAAAGCTCTTGACACGATTATTTCTTACCTTCGAGTAGGATGAAAGCGGAGAACATGAAGGAGGGATAGATATGGATTCAGGACGCTTCACATTCTCATTGTAAACGCTCGAGATGCCATCAACCTAGGCGATCTGTCCGGGACTCAGCCGCGAGTAAGAGCCTGTCCTTCCTTTCTTCGAAGTAGGTTGTAGCATGCGGTATGCGACTCGACAGCTATAGACCACGATAAGTTGGCAATGGAAAAAAGCTTGCTGGAGCCATTAAGTCTACACGGTCTTGAATCAAGCTTTTAAGCCCCTCGCCGCGATTTTTCACCTACCACATGCATGTCATGCTTTTTACAATTACGCATAACGATGTTGCCCAAAGCCAGAGAAAGGCAATGAAATCATGAACACTCGAGTCGACTTCATTGACCTCACAATTCCCTCATGCGATGTGCTATTAGAATCATCTCGACCGCATTAAATCGGAATGAGAATCGAGAGATTGGTCGAATATAGGGATGTGACACGGCCTTGTTTTCCGCGCCTTGTATTGTTATGTGGGGTCCATTACCTCATAGATGACCGGGCGATCTTCGTCCTGCTACGGCCAAGTCAAGTTACGGAAAGAAATCTGAACGTTTGGATCGGTCTGTTCCCTGACCACAGTTAATGGACGCGAGTTCGAGCTCAAATAGTAAGCTTGCAGTGCGGCAATCTACAATTACCTTTAGCTTGAGACTTGAAATCAAGCACATCAAGCGCCGTACCATGCTGGAAAATACAGAGGTATTGTTATTTTTTCCCTTGCTTCCTTGATTAATCTCCGTACAGCACTTGTCAGGCCTTGGTGTCCAGATTGCAATATGATCTTGCTTTTGTGGGGACCGTTTGTCATTGGCGTGATCACTGCCGATAGCTGAGGCGATGATGAGAGGAAATACTACACCTCCCCAGAGTGCAGCTATGCCAATGTTAATTCGGGTCCCTCGCTTCTTCTGGCTTTTGGTGGGGCCCCTAAAATGGAACGTCACCATCAAATATACTTCGCATGTCTGGTACCGTTCCGATTACTCAGGGTGGCTATTGATTGAAGTATGGACCCACAACACCAGACAGGAAATTCTGGATTGGGCCTGGTTATGTCGTATTTGCCAGAAACCCAGTAGGTCTCTACGACGTCCAAGGGTGCCTTTGTCAAGACTAAATTAGTACACTGCGCGAGTTCATGGAATACACCCCACTTTTTGGACGACTGTAATTGCCACAGGATGGAACCTTTCCCAATCTCAACGCAAATAGAAAAATAGCACCATTCCCCAATGGGATGTAGAAAATCTGTTGAGGAAGCCGCTGATTTTGGGATCCTTTCAGCAACTTTCTGTGAACTTACCCAGTCCTTTAGGTCAACCCTGCAGTGAATGATGTGGACGAATACTTTTGCATCGACATAAACCTTGTATCAGTTACGAATATCCATAGTCGATCATGGATATTGTGGGAGGCAATGCATAGATATCAGCAAGAGGGATGTCTTTGGGGACATGTCATTAGCTCCCCTGGTCTGATAATGAGACTTTCGGCTTTGGTTTATTTTGAACATGTTGTTCACAGCTGATCCTCCTGATTAGAGTGGTATGCTTGATCCCATCCGCAATGGAGCAAACGATGGATGCGATGCCAGTGATGACATTAATTAGCAGAGCCACAGATTCAGTGAAGTGTGGAAGAGATTCCAGTGCTCAGTGATTTGAACGACTGTAAGAGATCATGAGCGTCGACATCATTGGCTCATCCACTGACTTTACATAGTGGAATGACGAAATCCTTCCTGACTTCTCAACCTCAAGATAGGCAACAAAGTCCGGGTTTGTTTCTTCAGAGCCTTCTGAGGTAGAAAGTCGGAGGTCTCACAGGTGTGGGTTACTACCTTACTATGTAAATGAGCGAGTAGAGTATCTATGCATTCTGCATTCAGCCTTCTCAGCCCTACAGCTCTTGGCACTAGGGGCTCCGGCCTCGACTTCATTTTGAGCTTAATCTGATTCATTAGAATGCTACGCAATTCTGGCCTGTCAGTTGTTGGGAAGGCTCGTCTTTCAATCATTCTAGGACTTTAGATGATGGGGAGAAGAAGCACTATGAGAATCAAAGATCGCTATTGTGGCTCAATGTGGCCGCCTCTTGCTGCAGGCGAACAATCCATGTCTCTTTCTTCACCCTTAGGGGCGCCCGTCGCTCTTGATTGTGCGCGCCACAAATCATGCTTCAATATCGCCCTTAATAGCGCTAATTATGGTCTGAGATGGCCAACAATCATGAGCCCATGTTCGTGACACACTGCTTATTGGGGCAGGTGACAAGAAAGGCCGGTCAAATCATGCCAGACTAATCACCTAGCCTCAAGAGCTGTCAAATTGCTACTCAAGTGAGAGATATCGGAGGATGATGGACGAACAGAGCCGTCTTGACCATTCCAAATGACATTTATGCCGTCATAGGATCTCGACCAAGAAGATTCTGGCTGCTGAAGATGATCTCTTGCATGCTGTGCAGTCTTACCGTCCCCGATACGAAAAGGTGGTGTCTCAGAGCTCAAATAGTAAGCTAATAAGCCAGCGACCTAGAAATTAAGGTAAGCACGAAGGAATTTAATTTATCTGCCTACTCACTAATGCTGCTGCGTAGGACATGCCGGAAGCCTCAGGCTTATTAGCACATATAACGTCGACCCCTGGCGCATAGACTGTGACATTCTTAGGACCCTGAGTGAACGTGGCAGGAAATCTTAAGCTGTTTACTGCCCCAACGACAATTAACGGGAAATCTAGACTAGACCATCGAGCCGGGATAGTGTCAATTTGCCGCCTCCCTTCTTCTTGGGCGTAGTTTCCTGCTGGGACCACAATAACGGCATCTGCCTCAAAAAGTTCCCGCATAATCTCTTTGACACGGATCCAATAAGAAAGGCTCTCGCCTGTGTTTCGTGCCGCCGCAGTGAACAGTATGACAGATCTGCCCTCTTGGCGACTCTCCCGGAACGAGTCTCGTGCCTGAGAAAACGCCCAGAATATATCACGTAAGTTTTGGGAGGACTTCAACATTAATAATCGAGACTCTTTAGCGACGCCACTTTTTAGACCCGCTGCCTGTGAAGATACACAGGATCCATGCCAGTCCTCACTGCTATCGGTTTTACTCTGCTGCGCCCAAGGGGGGAGGTGCCAAGTCACGCCTCGATGTGGGTTGAAAAACTCCTATGGGGTATGTTAGAGATGATTAAACATCCTCTGAGACACTGCGTCTAACTTTGCCTGCGTATAGATCTAGCCCGTTATCTATGGTGTATACATATGTCTGCCGGGGTTGGTTCCATAGATATGCATAACCTTTCAAGTTCCATATATATTGGATTGCTGGAGCCCAGGAAATTATTTCCAAATCCCAGGGAGCAGGTCTCTGGAGCTTCACTGAGGGCGCGGGCGATGGACTAGTAATCAAACCTCTAACCTCCGAGACCCTTGTTGGAAGGTCTAATGCGAGATCTTGTGCTTTCGCGATCTCTGTATTAGCAAAGATATCGACCTAAGGCATGTGTCAGCTGCTGCCATAGCTGCCAAGATCAGTGGTGTGGTTGGTCGTCAAGAAGTCGGAAGATTGTTCTCACATCGTCTACGTTCAAGGAACTTAGGTCTCCTCTTACCGACCAAAATTCGATTCCTGGCCGCCGGTATGGCGTGATGACTGGATGAATGTCCTTCCCTTCAATCCTATTGCGAATGAGAGCGTCCGTCGCTCTGATTCGGCGTAAATTCTTAGGAACAACAATATTGATCGACTCAAATGTCGCTGGCAACAGTATCTCAGTCGTGGAAGTTGACGAGGAGACTAAAGAACATAGAGACGTTTGTATTACAGCGAATAATATCTTCAACCAAATCAGGGCGTAAGAAGTATGTCTAATCGTTGGGAAGCTATGGACTCGAGATGTGCTAGTAAAACCAGCGATCGGTCTTATAATACTCCTTAAGTCACGAAAGCTTTTGCAACCGTTCCTTTCATAGCTGGTTGGCTAGGGACTCGGATCCTCAACATGCTTACCAAAGTTTGACACTCACATACAGGGCTGGACACACTTTCCTGCTGAATTGAGCGCGTGTTGACTCAATTTACCGCAATTGACCTTGCTAAGCACCCCACGTTGGCAGTGGATGGCACTGAAGCAACCAAACAGTCTTCCATTGACCCGTGCAAATTCAGGCTATGAAGGCCCCTTAATCCGTTCCGTAAAAAGTGCACCTATCAATGATTGCACCGGCTCAAACGGTAAGTCCCAGCTTCGAGGTACTACTGCCGCTAAATTTGCCTGAATATGCCTGATTCTCCGTGCACGCTCAAACATTGCTCGGAAGTAGGCGACGTCTATTGACTAAGGCGCATGACAAGCTGCAGTACTGCTTAGATATGTTCAGAACAAGCTTGCTAGAGGATTGTCGATAGCGAAGTCTAGCATTACTCCGATAATGCCTTCCCTTGCTGAGCATATGAGCCAAGACAATGTGCGTGACGGCTGCCAGCTAAGGTTTGCCAGATGGACCACAATCTATCAGCTTCATTACCAGCAGCTAATTCAAGGATGTCCGGTTCAATGACACCGCCTTTGAAACAAGCATCTCTAGCGTATGACTAGTCGGACAAATTGAAGTCAGGCTTGTTAAAGAAATAGATGTGCGGGACTTTGGGAGCCATTCGAATTAAATTGTCTGTCGCCTTTCGCTCAATATCATGCTGCAGACCTAACGAGGAACTTCCATAAACCAGAACTAAAGCAGAATTGGCAGAAGCGCTGAGAGGATCATACGTGGCTTGTCGCATCTATGTACCAATGAGCGGCTCTGCATGGGTTCAAAAGCGAGCATATTGATCAAATGAAGCCGCTTGCTGCTCTCTTTCATGCAATCAAATGCTGAGGCATTTGTCTTCCATTATCCTGTAGCGAATGGTGAAGAGTACACAGCAGATTTGATCAATTCGTTGCTCTGCAATTGATAACAAGAGCCTGTTGTGTTGAACAAGATCGAAGTTCGAATTGCTGAACCAACAGCCTTGCCTCATTAGCTAGTCTCCCAAAGATGCTCAAATTTCTGCTATTCATATTGGTCGTTATTGGTTCAATTTCAATTTCAACAAAACGACACCCAGTTCCGCCACGCTCTCTACAAAAGCGTACATCAGGTACAGACTGTATGGACCCTAATTCTCAGCCTGAGCTTTTTGTGAGTTTTGACATTTCCACACGAGGTGGGCACAAGAAACTGACTCTTCCTTTCTGGATCAACGACGCATGTCCAGCTTCGCTTACAAGCCCGTCGAGATGCTTAGACAATTCGGCCTACAAACAAAACTGTGTAGCATATTGCGAACAATTCTTGTACTGGTTCTTCGGGTCAGAAGTACCCTACCCGAATTCGCACTGTGAGGCTAATGAAACATGCACTTTCTCTACCGCCGACACATTTGCTATAATGAACAGCTATATGTTTGCTGGTGGGATTACTGCGACAACAGGGATAGGCGCTCTCAAATTAGCGTTCAATCTGGGGGCCACATACACCTATTCGACAACAATTACGACATCGCAGACTGTCACGAGCACTAGGCCTGAAAATTCTAGTGATTCTTGCGGATATTGGACGTTTCTCCCTTACTTTGTCATGCAAGCTTCTCAGACAGCGTAAACAAAGTTGCCTTACTAACAGGCTCCGGAGTTCCTGTGGCTTCTTCATCCAAGGAGAGCGAAAGCCGAGTCACTGGGCAAATGGTGATTACTTTGCAGTAGGTTCTGCTCTGGCGTTAAGCAATTCTTCCTCGGAGCTCTTCTCAAGCAATTTCAACTGCAACTACCTTGACATTTGGAGCTGTACTCGTATGCAATACTGTCGGCCACGGGCAGTGATTGTTGACTTATTTTGGCTAGCACGTTTTGATTCAATACTAGGGTGAACCCTACCACACTTGTAGCAGTAATTACAACTCGACCTTCGCATGCACAAATACCACATATGTCGACAAAAATGGCAATGCGAAGGGTGTGACGGTCTTTGTTCTAGAAGACTGCGAACAATACAATGACCAAGCACCTACTGGGCAAATCCAAGAACTCGTTGATACGCCGTTTATTGCCGATCCTGATTATTCAAACCCTACCAGATAATTCCCCGACCTTTACCAGACATGTTATCGAGGATGCCTATGTGGGTATTATCTTCAGGGAATATACTCCCAAAATTTCACGCCCAGCGAACTATCGCTCGATCCTTATAAGGGTTGCAATTGCCAGTATGATGCAGGGAACATACCAGCAATCTTCTTCCACATATTGAATGCCGACCTGCTACATACCGTGGATGATCTCAACAACACTGCCGTCAATGATGAACTCCCGATCACACCCACAAATCGGAGCCTTCTGGAGTTTTATGCAGTTCATCCAGACAGCAGCTACGCGGCACATTACTACCCTGATCCTTTCTTTGGTATTCCAGATATCTTCCTCCCCATTCGATGGCTCTTCATCAACGAATCCGATGATCGTACTATCGTCAGGCCATTCGAGTGCTTTGGCGATCTAGATACCAGTGAGAAGACTTTGATGATTTATGTAAATTCTAGCCGAGGAGTCCAACAAGACGAGCAGGGAAATCCATACAAAGCATATACCGAACCTCTCACACTGACAAGCACCATGACTACCGCGACTCATACAGCTCACTAACTCGGGGGGAGGAAAAGAGGAGAGAACCACGAAAAAGAATGGGCATCTCATCAAGATTGAGTGATAAATTCGCCCCGTCAAGATTCCATTCCACATTAGTTCCGCCGAAGCTCTAGTATAGACGTTAGTGTGATCGATTGACAGAGCGATAGAGAAATGTAGAGATTTAGTAGGGATTGAATCCTTTCAGGAGTTAAGAGTATCGCTGTATCGTGCCTGTAAAACTCTGTAGATATTACTGTAGCGCGGTTTTCCCCCGTCGGCCCCGCAAACTCACACCAAAATTCGAGATTTCGTAGCAGGCCTACATATCATAATTTGCTGTAATCTAGTCAATCAACCATACATGACTCACCAAATCTGATGAATCCATGACAGGCGAGACAGGGTACGGGGTCATCTTTCAGGGCTGCTTTTAGGGCGCCTTCCCGGGTGGGGTACATTAGACTGCGCCCCCGGGACTAAGCCTAATTTAGGGGTGTGTCAATGTATCAAAAGGGGGTTTTAAGGAATCCCGATAAAGTTACACACGCTAGATAAGTGGGCGGCGCGCTACCGCGGACCTCTCTCAATATCAGACACCTTAGGGCAGTAGTGAACAACACTGTATCTTTCATTATGGCGTCGTAAGTGCTCCAATATCAGTGAGACCAACACATGCTGATCGCGACGTACAGGAATATTCTTTCCTTGCCTTTTCGAAAGACCCATTCGGCTCTGCTGTCTACCGCAATTAGGCAGTACATCTCGACCAAGTATGACCAGCACCCGGATATGTTCATGGGAGACATGGACGCCATAGACAAGCTACGGGTGGACGCTGTCAATACTCAAGAGCCTCACAACAGCGGTATCAGGAAGCTTACTGCATACGCTGCGCAACTCGTGTGGATTGGAGGGAAATTCCCAATCGATATTGGAGTTGATTTTACTTGGTATCCTGCTCTGGGATTCAATACACAGAGACCGCTTTCTGAAAACAATCTCCGCTTCGAATTAGTAAACATCCTTTACAACCTAGCCGCCCTCTACTCTCAGCTTGCCGTTTCCTTAAATCGTAGCACAAGCGAAGGATTGAAGTCAGCTTGCAACTACTTCTGTCAAGCGGCAGGGGTCATCTCTCATATCAAAAACGAGACTCTACCGGACCTGCGAACTTCACCCCCAGAAGACATGGATATAATGACGTTGGAAGGTATACAGCAACTGCTACTCGCCCAAGCTCAGGAATGCTTTTGGTCCAAAGCTGTAAAGGATGGCTTGAAAGATGGTCTTGTTGCGAAGCTGGCAGCCAAGGTATCTGATTTCTACGACCAAGCTGCAGAGTATGGGACGAAGTCAGATACAATAACTACCGAATGGATCCACCACATGACAGCGAAGCAACACCACTTTGCTGCGGCAGCTCAGTATAGAGCGTCTCGTGACTGTCTAGATAAACAAAATTATGGGGAAGAGGTTGCACGGCTGAGGGACAGTCTTGTGTGTGTCAATGAAGCCTTGAAAGAATCAAAATGGATCAACAAGATCGTTCTAGGAGATCTTACCGGGCTCAAAAACAGAGTTTCGGAGGATTTGAAGAGAGCGGAGAAAGACAACGACATCATTTATTTGATGCCTGTACCTCCCAAGTCGGAATTAAGAACCCTCGATCGGGCGGGAATGGCTACTGCGAGGGTGCCACAGGAAGTCTCTGATCCCTGTTCGACACCAGGGGAAGGTGGGCAATTTGGTCAGCCACTCTTCGCAAGATTGGTCCCGTATGCTGTACATATTGCGGCAAGCATATATGAAGAACGAAAGAATAGACTGGTCAATGCCTCCATCGTCGACGAAATGGAGGGCTTGACCAATAAACTCAGGGAGTGCGTCCAATTTGATAACTTCTGTAGCAAATTTGCTGACTCTGTAATAGCCTGCTTCAGTCATTGAATCTGCCAGGCTCGCTTCAGGCATTGGAGAAGCCTCTAGGTCTCCCACCTTCACTGACTTCGCATGCTGAAGAGATACGTCAGCAGGAAGGTCTTCATCGACTCCGCCGCTCAATTCATGAGACCGGTAAACTCAAATCAAATGATACAGCCGTGTATCAAGAAGGCGTTGAGCTGCTTAAATCTGAAGCGGCTGAGGATGAGCGTGCTATGCTGAAGCATGGCACGGACCGATGGAATCGTCCACCCTCACGGCAGGCTGCAGAAAAGCTTTACGCACAAGTACCAGAAATCGACGGGTATTTGAAATCCGCTTCAAGTAGCGATGGCCTTGTCAAAGGCAAGTTGAAAGAATGTGAAAAGGCGCTCGAAGTCCTTTCTGGTAGCAATAGGGATATCGAAGAATACGTGCCAAGTAGTCGGAAGGCGACAATGCCTCCTAACGTCGAACGTGCAGCATATGATCTAAGAAGTACACTTAATGAAGTAAGTCGACTTGAGAGTAGACGAAGAAAACAGATCGAAAAAATGCGCGATAAGGCGAAGCAAGACGACATAAGTAAGCAAGCCAGCCAATACTAGCCACACTTTGAGACTTACAATTTCCCAGATCAAGTTATCCTAGCAGAAACAGCCCGTCTAGAGCGAGAATTCCCAATGCAAAAGATCGAGCCCGCCCAATTCGAGAATCTCTTCGAGCATCGCCTCCAAAGATACGACGAAGGCAAGCGCCTAATCTCCACCGAAAGCGAAGAGCAAAACCAGCTCACAAGCCAGCTCAAGGAATCCAACGCTGCATTCACAAGCGCACGACGAGGCGACTCCTCAACCAGAGAGCGAGAGCAAGCCCTCCAACGCCTCGAAAACGCCTACGTCAAATACAAAGAAATCATCACCAACCTGAACACCGGCCGAAAATTCTACAACGACCTCGCCAAAATCGTCAACCGCTTCCGCGACGAGGCCAAAAACTTCGCATACCAACGAAGAGTCGAAGCAGGACAGCTGGAAAGCGATCTCTCGAACGCAATGTCCGCTCTAAATATCTCGCAAGCGTCTTCTCTTCAAGATCAGAAACAGCGCGAGGGCTTACGGTCGCATTATAATGCTAAGGCACCTGCGTCTGAACCATTGACTGCGCCGGTGCGGACGAGAGCTGCTGTTCAACCACCGCCTGCTGCTGCTCAGTCGTCCGGGATGTGGAATCCGGAGATGGGGATTAAATTTGCAGGGGTGACGACTCCGCATCAGGCGAAGGCGAATGGGAATGTACATAATCCTGCTTATCCGAATGCGATGGGGAGAGGGGGGCAGTGGGATGTAAGTCAGGGTGTACGATTTTCATGACTTGTGAGGCATATGTATGTAATGGATTATGAACATAGTTTCAGCAAGCAGCAATATTTCCTCGTCGATCATTGGGGTTGGGATATCATCCGTCCATTACAGCACGCTCGACCATCCTGTCTGGACAGCATCTACTCTACTGCAGCGGCCATAGCCACATGAAGCAACCATTGAGCATCACTCCACGTCCCCGCCCTCTCACCCTCAGGCGCCGCGCGCACCCCTCTGCCCACCATAGCATCCATCCCCACCTCCTCATCCCTCTTTTTCTTCCTCCGAAGCCGTCTCTGCAATTCCACTGGATCCAACTCTCCTTTCTGTTCCCCCCCTTCTCTCTCCCCTTCCCCTTCCCCCTCATCATCCCCCTCGTCCCCCCTCAAATCCAACCACCCAACCGCCCAATCAACCCACCCCCCCACCCTCCCCATAACAACCTTCCTCATCTCCCCCTCATCAACCTCCACCTCCTCCGCTTCCTCATCCTCCTCCCACCCATCCACAAAGTCCGGCTCTACTGCAACATCCTCCCCCGCCCCATCACCCCCAAAATTAGTTCTTCTCGACCTGGGATTCCCCAACTGTAATCTCCGTGCTGAACCCCGTGCCGACGGCCCCCTCCACTCCGGCGGCGAATGAAACCCCTCCTCCTCATCCTCCCCCGTTAAACTCGTACTCGAATGCCGCGCCGCCAGCCAACTCTGCCCTTTCTCCTCCAACCGCGTAAGCGTAAGTGTGGATGCCGTGCGGGTGATCCAATCGTCGTCGTACTTCTTGTCTTTGTATTTGCGGGGCGGTTTTGAGAGGGTTGTGGATGATTTTGAGGCGGGACGGAGGGCGGTGGGGGCGCTGTGGAGGGGGCGGAGACGGGTGGAGGAGGAGGGGCGGGAGAGGAGGGAGGGGGTGCTGGGGATGGAGGTTGTGGGGTAGATGTAGGAGGGGGAGGTGAGGACGTTGGTTAGGGGGGTTAGGGTTGGGTGGGAGCGGGTGCGGTGCTGGGGTTTGTTAGCATACTGGGACTTTAAGGGGAGAACATGGTGACTGACATCCATTTTGAGTTGTTTGATGAAGAAGCATGTACTAGATGTGTGGAAGAACGAATATCCGAGGTCGGAGTTAAGGCTGGTTTCGGCGCTAGTATATTGATATTCCCACCATTACTATGTCATGAGTTATGGGTTTATTATGGCAATTGATTAAGATTCCGACTTAAAAGTTTTGGTTCTCTATCCAAGTATTTGATTTCAAAGATCTCAGGGGTATCTAGGCCTCAATGGCTGGCAAAAGCGCCCACATGTATTCCAATTTCACCAGCATCGTCTCGATCACGTTAACGTGAGTATAAGTTCAGGAGCTACAAGTACTCCGCGAAGCACCTTAAATGGCAGATCGGATGTCCTCACAGTATGCGGCCTTTGTTGACGACGAAAGCTTCAAGAACAGCAAGGGCTGCCCATAGTCGGTTTTCGGCTTCTTTGAACACTAAGGATCGTGGTGAGTAAAACACATCGTCTGACACCTCCTCTGGATGTCGAGGTAGACAATGCATGAATTGCCATCCAGGTTTGGCACCTCCCCTTTCTGCCAGAGCCGGTGTGATCTGGAAGCCGGAGAAAGCTTTGAGCTTCTTCTTCTTTTCGCTTTCCTGTCCCATTGAAATCCACGTGTCAGTGAGTAGTATATCTGCATCCTTGACTGCTTCTTCGGGCACATTCGTTTCTGTCAATTTCCCCTGAAATCGTGCGTCTTGACCAGACTGTTGTATTGACTCCCGCATAAATTTTGGCATTTCATAGCCCTTTGGTGCCGCAACTGCCATGTTCACCCCTAATTTCCCCGCCGCAATAGCCAGGCCATGCAGCACGTTATTCCCATCGCCAACCCATGCAAGCTTTAAGCCTTCTAACCCAAGTCCTGGTATTGGGGATCGCTCTTTAGTTCGACTTGATTCAGATGCTTCATATATTGTGAGGAAATCAGCGATTGTTTGTAAAGGATGTTCGTTGTCCGACATTGCATTGACAACGGGCACGGTACTATTCTTTGCAAGTACTGCAATGTCTGAATGGGATGTGACTCTCGCAAACCAGGCAGACACCATCGAGCTGATAACCACTGATGTATCATAAAGCGATTCGTTGACGCCCAATTGTATATCATCTTTCCCCAAAAACATTGGATGTCCACCTAACGCAGCAATAGCACCCTCAGTACTGACTCTCGTACGAGTACTTCGCTTGTCAAATGTTATAGCCACGGTTTTTCCTGCCAATGATCCAAGCAATGACTTGGGTATGGAGCCAGATTTGAAAGCTTGCTTATGTGAGTGAGCATTTCGCACAAGTGTGGTAAGTTCAGTGCTTGAGAGGTCGGCGATGCTGAGTAAATGTCTAGGGGCGAAGGGCGAAGTAGGAGGAGATGAGGGAGAGCTGTAAGATCTGTGGTGTGTCTTCTCAAATGCTCGAAGACAACGAAGACAAGGGCGAAGCGTAGTCATTGCCGCCAAACAGGGAGGATTGCTAAAGCCGCTATACGGTATAGATTACAGACAGCACTCATAAGATTTCAATTGGAGCCAGAAATTTGGACTAAGCCCTTGAAGTAAGAATCAAACCGCACAGGTCAAAGTAAATGTGTATACAGTAATCTATAAAATCCTAGAAAAGATATCTGATGATCGGCAGCTCTCAAGGCTATACCCAATTAGAGCTAGTAAAACCTCTATCCTAATCTATTTTGATGCCAAGAGTCTCCCCATCACGGTCTGAAAACTTAGCCTTTCTCTTCTGTCATTGATGTTCTGTCTACATGTCCGCCATGTCTATATCCTACCATCTCTGTCTCAAGTTCTCTACAAGTCCACTAACACGTGGGATTTTGTAGTCACCACAAAGGCATAACTCTTGATTGGGCATCAGGCCACCGATGAGGTATTGATTTGCAGCTGTCGGGCTGAGATATATCCTTGAAATTAAATCTCGATACGTTGAAAGATTTGAGCCTGAGCCTGCCCTCGATGCGACTGCAATTTGACAATCAATATCTCCTTCGTTTGTTATCTTGGTCAATTGCATCACATCTGACCCAGGATCCGGTCAGAATAAACAGATCAATTTTTGTGATCTCTGATAGCATTTCCTCAATACATGGGAAGCTTATGCTACCTAGTATCAAGGTGCTGATAAGCTAAATGCATATTTTCAATTATGGCCGAACGCCTTGCTCTCGTTGGTCTTGTATCAGCTATTGTCCAATTTGTCGACGTCAGTACGAAAGTAATCGGACGAATGGACCAATTTCGTTCTAAGAAAAATGAGATACCGGTTGTCTTCCGGGATATAAGCGTCCAGCTCCCGCTTCTGATCAGCGATCTCAAGCGGACCAGAGACCGGGTTGAACTTCACGAAGTACCTTTGGTTACACAGAGTGCTGTTCTGGCCGTTGTCCAGAGCTGCCATGCGCATGTGAGCGTAGGTTGCCTCAACACCTATAAAACTCATTATTCAAGTAGATGGAGCTGAGGGTGTTTTTATGAATTCAAGTCTATTTTCGTGCTGAAACAAGCCGCAGGCCCTGAATGAGATCCTGCTAAAGATCTTACCTAGCATTACCGACTCGTCCTGGCGCACGGCAAAGAAAGCCCTGCTTAGTGTCCATCAAGACGAAAAGGTTAGATTCATAGCTCATGAGCTTCGTAACAATGTTTTATATCTCACCCACCATTCCGTGAGTGTAACAGCTCAGAGAGACAATCCCACAACGATCTCATCCATTCAAGCCGACGAGCAAATGAAGATGCTCCAGTGGCTGAGCACCACGGACCCTTCAGTATACCACAACCGAGCAATTCAGCAAAGAGAGCCATTTACAGGGCAGTGGCTTCTTCAATTAGAACAATTCAATCGTTGGAGATCGCGATGCAAAGGGCTGGGGTGGCTGCACGGTATTCGTGAGTATGCGTCGCGGAACCAATGCTTGTAGATTGCTTATCATTTGAGATAGCGGGATGTGGAAAAACCATCCTCTGGTAAGAATGTTGACAAGAAGTAGTCACAATCCCTGACAAACATTGTTATTTAGTGCTACTATCATCGAGGCGATTCAAGATTATTGCAAGCTTTCGGGGTCAACAGTAATGGCATACTATTTCATCGATTTCAATGATGCCCCCAATACGAGCGTCAGCAACATACTACGATCTTTGATCAAGCAAATATGCGTCGGTGCTGACACGCTTCCCACGTTTGTGCAGTCCCTGTGTGCTGAACATCGAGCGTCTGGCCAACAGCCAAGCGTCCCATCATTACTCTTGACTCTCCAAGCTCTAGAGAAAACATTGGCCATCTAAATATACATTATCATAGATGCACTAGATGAGTATGATGAGCACCAAAGACCAGAACTTCTACACACCATCCAGTCATTGGTCGGGAACGATTTCAAGAATACCAATATCTTTACTACCAGTCGAGCTAAGCACGACATCAAGTTCACGATTGGCGAATCGGCAACAGAATGCATTTCCATTGTAAATGATCAAGTAGATGCCGACATCAGATTACACGTTCGCACGTGCCTTGTGGAAGATCCTAGACTGAACAGATTACCTGACCACATGAAACATCTAGTAGAGTTCAAGCTCAGTGAGGGTGCTCAAGGCATGTAGGTGAAGGCTAGACTCGCCTAATCCTATCGCCCAAGTCCTCTTTTTCGCGAAGCAATCTAGCTATAGATCTTTGATACTAACTCTCAAATCTTGACAGGTTTCGGTGGGCAGTCTGTCAGATCGATGCCCTGAGATCTTGCAACAAAGCCTCAGCTGTCAAGGCGGCATTGGAAGACTTACCCACATCCTTATACGGTACCTACGAGCGAATTTTTGAGAGTATAAGTAGTACCGATCGTGCAGATGCTCGTGCAATTTTGCAATGGATAGCATTTGCGAAGCGACCACTGGCTCTGGAGGAAGTGGCGGAAGCTGCGACAATACAGCCGGGATCTGAAGATCTTGATCCAGATGACAAGTTGTATGATCCTCACGACGTACTTCGCATTTGTCAGTCCTTGGTCTCCCTGTCTGAAGGACATGTCAGAATCTGTGGCAAGCTTGAAGTTCGTCAAATCGTCCGATTTGCTCACGCGTCAGTGCGAGAATATCTTTTGTCAGATCACATCACACAAGGCTTAGCCGCAAGCTTCTCACTATCAGAGAAACAGTCCCACGAATGGATAAGTCAATGCTGCCTGTCTGTTCTGCTCCGGAATAGATGGAAATCCCAATTCGCGCCTGCTCCAGAAGTCATGCCACTACTCATGTACGCCGCAGAGTTCTGGTTCCAGCATGCTGAAGAATGGGGTAACATTGATGAAGGAACTGTAACGGATGGAGATCTGATAACTCAAGATTTTGCAATCCAAGTGTTCCATACATCGGTCACAGTATTCCAGAATTGGCTGAGAATGTATGATCCCGATATCAAAAGAGGCTCTGATAGAATTCACGGTTCCGGTCCTTCGCCTCTCTATTATGCAGCGTTGCTCGGCCTTGCAGAGTCTACGCGAGCGTTACTGGACTTGGGTTACGATGTAAATGCTCTTGGTGGCAGGTACGGCACCGCACTGGTGGCTGCAGCGAGCAGAGGGGACGAGAAGATAGTCCACTTATTGGTAGGCGAAAGAGCCGATGTGAATTACCTTGGCGGAATTGCTCTTCAGATCGCTTACGAATGCGGCCATGAAGACTTGGTCCGGCTACTCCTCAATTCTGGCGCTCAAATCAACGCTCGTGCTGGGTATGCCTTAGAGGCTGCAGCTGCGAAAGGGAATTATGCCTATGGTTCTGCACTGCAAGGCGCAGTAGAAAGAGGCTCCGAGATTGTCACAAGACTGCTACTCGACGCAGGCGCGGATCCTAATATTCAAATGGGCGGATCCAGCGATGTACTAAGGGCTGCAGCGTGGGGCCGGGAGCAATCGATATTCGATCTGCTGCTCGAGCGAGGTGCGGACGTCGAGCTCAGTGTGCGGAGATTGCAAGATGGTGATGAAAAAATCGTCACGTCCGACGATAGAGAACTGTTCGGGAAAATATGTGCTGCCAGGGCTAAAGACAACCAAATGCTTATGGAGCTCGTCGATACGGCAGCGAAGAGAATCGTTCGTAACGTATACGAAGAGAATATAGGGAAGCGAGCAGCTGAAGCAGAATTCGCCCAACCCAATCGCACGAGAAACTAAGGAAGTCCGTCCAATACGTATTGGATCGAGAATCGAAGCACTATCAAGACGCTCTAGTTTCTGCTTCGTGGCTTGTTCCTGCGAAGATACCGTCCAAGGAGCGACTTGTTGAGCAAGGACCGGCCGCTTTCTCTTACGGCGACGTCTTTGTTACAACTTGCTGTTGCTGACTCATGAGCAACTCGCAGTAGCCCAGTCGAGGAATTGGTCCAGACAGCAGTACCCATAGCCTTCCTAACACCGGCATATCTGCCTACCAACAAATGCCCTTAATTATCACTCTCAGCTTAAGTAGACTACGCGTACCGTCCACGAAGTATAGAAACCCTCCGAAAACCACACCAATACAATGTTATTACAGATACGATCTTTCGTGCACATGAAATAGCTACGTCTGATTTGTCATTTGGCCTCCGGAGCTTCCAGTTGGAAAGGCTGCCAGACGAATTGCAAGCATACTTGATCCAAAGGGGCCTCGCCCAGAGAAATCTCAAAGCCACGAGCCCCGAGGTCTCTGAACGGAAGACTCATCATCAAGTCTGTAATATAGTACGGCCTCCTCTACAAAGGATCAATAACGACAGGGTTGAATCGGACATGACATTTCCCTTAATTGCACAAAGTCTCTGAGATGTGAATAAAAATGAATGGTCAAATGAGTATCAGAGAGCTGCGACCAATGACACAATTTTTGAGGCCCCAATTTACTCCAGTCCACGTACTATCACAACTGTCTCTGGGGGCACCCACCCTTGCCTCGGTACCAATGGCGGCGCAAACCCCATTGCCGGCAACACTCCTACCGCGGCGGTGGACGTCGCCTCCAAACTCGCCAAATTCACATACGATGGCAGCTGCGACCCGGGGCCTGGCGCCGAGGATTATTTCATCAGAGATATCTCCACCACCACCGAAGATGCCACTCCAGAAGTCTTCGCAACGTTGGTAAATTACCAATTTACGCCTCATGCTCGATTGGACTGTCAGGTGGAGGGCAAGCAGGGAGATGATATGCTGTGGGGTTTCAACGGGTACAATGCGGTTCATTTCCTGCAAGTGACGCCGTCGACTTTGTTGGGAGGTGGGGACGACTCGGACGGTCAATGTGACGGATGGGAGGACGGGTGCACGCTTTGCTGGAGCTTTCATCGATGGGTTTACGACGAATAAGAATGGGCTGGCTAAGTTGACGTTTCCGAAGAAGGGAGGATTTCAGTTCAGAGCTACGATGAAGGATTCGATCCGAAGTAACGCGCTCTATGTAGCTGTCGTTTAGATTAGATCAGGGACGGACGTGCGAGGTTTTGTGATATTCTAAGGTTTTAATCGATTGAAGAAACGCGAAGCGAACATTGGATGTGATACCAGAATATCTAGCAGTGCTTTTGCGCCGACCGTTACAAGTTTCATAATTTTTCCAATGGAATTTAGAAAAAGACTTTTGCATCGTCCATCAATTCTGATTAATTAAGCTCAAGGTCAAGACCATGAACTCACCGGGCTTAACGAAATTCCACAGGCATTCGCGAACTCATACTACACGGCTAGGGATATGTATTAGATCTATGACGAAGAAAGAGGTGTGGCTGCAAGTTGGCAAATATCTCCA